>Ga0209212_1000055_pt1 | contig 230300 bp, 344 predicted proteins | sample RifGroC2_FD_183996 | JGI IMG/M metagenome (GOLD analysis project Ga0209212, IMG submission 183996) | Groundwater microbial communities from Rifle, Colorado, USA - Groundwater C2 (SPAdes) (version 2) | ecosystem: Environmental > Aquatic > Deep subsurface > Groundwater | place: Rifle, Colorado...
AAAATCTAACATATTTTGTATTCCGTGTATCTTTATTTTCTTTTGGCTGTCTTAGATCATCATTCGACTAAGGGACGCTGTTAAGAAAATTTTGATATAGAGGGAATATCCCATATGCTAGAATTTAGAAAGGATAGAGAATTAGATAAGATAAAAGAAATTTATACTAGCCCATATCGCACTCGAATTTTTTACCACGTTCTTGATTATAACCCTCAGAGGATATTCTAAGATAGAATACTCTAATGTATGTTATTTGACAAGTGTTGGCTGGCTAGTCTCTTAATTCAGTTTTCAAAGATCATCTCAACTCTTTTTAAAGAATTCATGCTAGGTTGTTTTCCTAGTCACGCCACAAGATACTTTGTGATTGTTGGCCCTCCTTATGTACATTTATTTTTCGATTCAAGTGAATAGTTGACTTTTCTAAGTGCTAAGAGGTTTTTGTTTGCTCCCTCTTATGTTCCCTATTTTATAGTAATGAACTAAATAAGTCAAGGAAAACTTTTATATATTACTTGTTTATGGAGTCCTATTTTATTGTAGATATTTTATAAACAATTTAAAGCTTCTGAAGACAAAAAGACTAGATATTTATACTTAGTCTTTTTGTCTTTTATTTAATTACTTTGCTGGTGCTAATAAATCATTTCCTTTTAGTCCTTTCTTAATTCTATTATACATTCCAACAGGACTTATTCCAATAATATCACACCATTCTGGAACTGTGTGACTAGTCCCATTTATTTCTATATACTTCTTTCTACCCTCTCTTGTTCTAGGTTTTAATAAATCATTTATATTCCATCCATAAGCTATTCTATTTATAATTATTTCTCTTGTTAGACCTGAAATTTCGGCCCATTCCGTAATCGTATGTATTTCTCCGTTAATTTCTATATGTTTAGTCTCTCTTGGTTCAAGATCCCTAATTAAATCTTCTGAACTACAGCCTTTGTGGTATCTATCTAACATTGCTGAATATGGTATTTCATATTCTTCCGATAATTCTATTAGTGTTTTTATCTCTCCGTTTATACTTATTTTTATGTGGAAATAATCTTCCATAATATTTTTCCCTTTCTCATATCTTCCTTTTATAGAGTTACCACTAATTCCAGTTTCTTCACTCCATTGTGATACTGTTTTTACTTCCCCTTCGTGTTCAATAAATACGTTATTTGTTTTATTGTTTTGTTGCTCTTTATGAGTTATCCATCTACAATTATTTGGTTCGTAATTTCCGTTAGTATCTTTTCTATCAATAGTTAGATTTTCTTCATAACCATTAGACAAAGCCCAATTATAAAAAGTTTTTCTATCTTTTAACCATTCATCACAAATAATAACTCCTTTATCCCCATAATATTTATAACTTTTTGCATTAGGATTGTAGCATCTTTGTCTCATATTTTCATAAGTTTGTTGTAATCTTTCTGGTATTATGTTTTTAGGTTTTTTAGGTTTATTGTATTTTTTACTATTTTTACCTAAACATTTTTTACATAGTCCATTTAAGCCGTCTTTAGTATTTGTTGGATTTTTATTAAAATATTTATCATTACAAGGAAACCAAGAACTTTCTTCAGGGAAATAGATATAATGTTTACTGCATAACTTTTCCAATTCTTCATTTTCATTAATTCTGTGATTTTCTTCATAAGATACTAATTTTGGCATTAATTATTCATCCTCTTTCTTTTTATAATTTTATTTATCAACCCATTATCCCATTATCAATAAAAACCTACTTATGTATAACCAAAAATATTAATTAAAATCTCTCTATCTCCTTTCAATTTATTTTTGTATTTATGGTACTCTTAAGTATAACATACTTAAAATAATATTGTATACTCTCAAATAACCATGTTTTAGCCTATTTACAGTGGATTATATGACATTATCTATTGATTACTATTGTTTGCTCAGTATTACTATATAATTAATATTATTTTTAGATTTGAATGGGATCTTGGATAAAATAGCCTAGATTAGCAGGGATAATTGATGTATTTTGATTCTGAGACGTTTAAAAGGTATACTAGGTAAGATTATAAAGGGTAATACAATCTGAGGGCAGGAAAGGCCGTTTTTGTGGGTGTGTTTTTGGTTTGTCAAGGATTTAAATGGGGAAATGAGTTGATCGGGCTGAATGAACATAAAAAAGACTAGAATTTTATTTCTAGTCTTTAGATGGTTTACCCTGCGTTCTTTTCTCTATTCTTTCTTTCCTTTTCAGCCTCTTTTATTAATTTATCCCTATGTTTATACCATGCAATTTCTTTTTTAAGTTTTTCTTTTAACTCCTTTGCTTTCTTAGCATCAGACAATAATTCTCTATGATGACTAGATATTGAATTCTCACATAATCCAAAAGCATACTGACCATTTATTACACTTACTTTTCCTTTTCGCTTTGTGGCTTCTCCATCAACTTCCTTATTATATTCTGTTGCTTCGCTCCTTTTATTTTTAGACTTTGCGGTTAGTTCTTTAACCATGAATTTAATAAATTCTATGTATTCTTTTTCCGTGGCAGGTTCAACGTTTCCTATGTCTGGCCTATCCTCGGTTAAATCCCTATAGTATTTAGTACCACAAATAATAACTTCAACGTCTTTGTTGTCCCAAATGTTTTCAATTTTACCTACGCCGATGTTTGGAATTTTTACGAAATCATATTTTTTCATAAGTAATAACCTCCTGAATTTATTTCTTATTGATATAATACCATAGAACAAATATAAACGTCAAATAGTAATTATATTTAATTTTAAGGCCCATAATGGCACTTTTTAGGCACTAGAATATGTTTAAGGTAAAACTTTATAGCAAGACAAAGAAAAAGACTCCTAAGAGTCTTAATTTGAACATCCTATGTATTCATCAAAATATCTCTGAGCTTTATTTATTGCTTCCTTGTCGCTTATTGCATCGAATATGGTTGTTCCCGACTCCCTTCCTTCTCGAATATAAGAATAATGATATTGATTAAGATCGTAAGGACTATTTGATAATATAGCAATTATATTTTCATGCTGAAAGTATTTTCTGAATTGCTTTGTATTCCAGTTAATGAGATCATATAAATTTTGTTCAGCTTCTTGCTTTGTGGCTCCGATTGCCTCAACTCCGAATAGTGTAGAAATGAATTTTTTATAGTTTTGAGACATTTTATTAGTTTGTTTGGTTGTTACTGGTTTAAACATTTGTTTATCACTCCTTCAAATTATTAAAGGAAGGTTTTACCCTTCCTTTTTAGTTTACACTGGATTACAGGAAATTATTTTATAAGGACTGCCTCCGATTGAATCCCTACAGGTGAATCCAACTTCGAATTTTACTGAGGTAATGCTAGTGTGATTTAATCCCTTTAAGATCCCGCCGATGAATTTTTTAGTTACTTCGTATTTCATTTGAAAAACTCCCTTCAAATTTGAAACAATTTATAATATAAGTATAACGATTTATGACTTAAAGTCAAGGTTTTTATATCTCTATTTATGCTATAAAAATGGATTTTTAATGGATTGGAGAGAAAAGAAAAAGAGCTAATTGTTAGCTCTTAATTTTGTTTTATTTAATTACTTTTTTAAGAAATGGAATACTAGATATTCCCCATTGATTTGTAGGCCAACAACAAACGTCCATTTTTTGTGCTAATCTGTAGCGCAGGACTCGTTTTTGAGTTTTGTTGTAATTCATTTATTTTGCTCCTTTCATTCCAATCATTTTTTCAAAGTAACCTGCTGCTTGAGAGTTCGCTCCATCAAATTTATATGCGATTGTGCCAACTAAGCAGGAATCTAAAGAATGATATGAGATACTAACAGTTTGATAATTGATTAGAGCGTGGAATCTGATGTTTTTTACTTTTTCATGCTCTAGATCGTAACCATCTATATATTCAAAGACAACATATTCTCCAATAGTATAAGTCTTAACTACTTCGCCCCATGTAAAATCATTTTTGAGGAATTCTACTTTTTCATCGTGGGTAGTATCTTGAGTATTTTCCTCAGAGGCTACCTCTAAATCCTCCCATGATTGCACATAATATTTAGCAGGAACGAAGTATAATTTCTTTTCGGCACCCCTGGACAGTTTGCATAATTCGTTATTGTGCTTGACAATCATTCCAGATTTTAAGTTTTTCATATGTAGTTTTCTCCTTTCAAATTCCAATATATTTAATTTTATTAAGTATATCATAGAATAAAGGAAAATAGAAGTTATACAGAAAAATTATTTTATAATTTATAGACCTTATACCTGCATTTTGATTTTAACAAGTTTAAAACGTGTTAAAGTGCAATTATATAGGGGTATAGATTCTGAGGGCTTATAGGTGGCATTCTGTGCGAGGTGTTTGGATTAGTGGGAGCCGGAAGGAGTAATTTTATTATATTTTATATTTAGATAAAAGAAAAAGACTAGGTTTTTGCCTAGTCTTTAGTATCCCTTCAAGCTATTTTACATCTAGTTAAAATTGTCTGCTTCGCTCCTGCGTATTCGGAATGATCTTTAATTGTACCTTTGATTTTAACAACTTCACCTTGATCCGCTCTTACTGAATTTGAGGACTTCCATACAAAAATATTTCCATTTTGATCTAAAAATTTATGAATATAGGAGGTTCCCCATTCGGTATCAAAAGAATATGAATTCATATAGGTTAATTCAGTTTGAATTTTTTCACTGACTTCTCCAACGTAATTGGAATCTTTTTTACCTTCGTTTTCCTTTGCTCTTTTGATATCCTTTTCAATTTCCTTTTGATAAGTTACATAAGCATAGGCCACAATTCCGTTTATTTTGGTGTACTCATTACTAAGATATATTTTGATATTGTTTTGGAATGTTTCATACTCTTTGAACTCTTTGCTTTTGAAGTAGGTTATAACTTCCTGGGCCATTACTTCATATTTTTCATTTTTGCCAGATTTTTTGGTTAGATCCCAAGCTTCGTTTTTAGTTTCTTCCTTTTTGTACCCTTCTGAGTTAATCAAGTTTAGACAATTTGTAAGATAATCAAGAGTTTTTAAATACTTAGATTGTTTTCCGAGGTTATCATAATCCATTGCAGGTTCTTCAATACAAATGTCGTGTATGTCTTGATAATTACCTATGATGCTTAGTCCGTCAATCCCTGTATACTCTTTTATGCAAGTGCTGCCAACTTGGATAATTTCATTTTCTGAATTAATCAGAAGGACTGTTTTGTTTCTCTTTCTGTCAGAATTGCAATGTTGACAGTGACTTTTTACTGTTCGATATTCAACAGGGATTGAAGCATTTTCCTTGATAACGTGTATGATATTTTCGTTTGAGCCTTCAACCGCATTATGTTCAATTACTGCCAGAACTTCAAATTCGCCTAATTTTAGTGATTCCATTTCAAAAGTGTATAAGGTAACATCGACTACAACCATTCCACAATCTTTAGGGCTGAATTGCCAAGATGGTATATTATCGCGGTTAACATAGTCAATAACTCTAACTTCTTCGCCTGATTCTCCAAGGACTTCGAAAGACCATTTGAGGGAGTTCTTGTCGAGTTTTTTAGTGATGCGCTTAATTTTCTTTTCTAGGTCTTGGAAATCTGATGTAAAACATTTGTATACTTTCATTTGGAAAACCTCCTTTTTAATATGTATCTGATATTTATATTTTAACACAAAACAAATAAGAGTACAATAATTATTTATGTCTTTTTGTACTCTTATTTTAAAATTATTGATTTTACCAGTCTCCATCACTCAATGTTTTTACAGCAACACTTTTCACTATATTTTCTCTCTCAATGAATGCTGAAAATGTTTGTCATCGTGCGTTTCTCCGTTCATTAGGTTTAATGTTTCTACAGACACATAATATTGAGCTTCCGGGCAATACTCTTTAATTTCTTTAATTAGCGTATCCAATTCATTAGCTAATTTGATAAATTTATTAATATGCTTCTTTTTGATATTCATTTTATCGCTCCTTTCAAATTTATTATATGATTAATTAACAGTGTATAGATATTATTAGATATGTCAAATAAAATGGGCATTTGGTTTGAGAAATTGAAAAGAAAAAGATGCTTTATTCAGCATCTTTTAAAATATTTATAATTTTATTTTGACATGTTTTGCATAAAGTTACCTGTATTGATCCAATAATTAAGTTTTTAAGATTCTCTTTTGCAAAACATGAAGTGCAGCGCGAATATTCAGGAGATTCTTCGATTTCAATTTTAATCATATCATCACCCTTTCTAAAATTATTTATACTCTATTTTATCATAGGATATATTATAAGGTCAAACAAAAAGAATAAAGAAAAGACCATTACTGGCCTTTTCTTATAATTACTTTTTCTGCTCTATTTATAATGTCTGATGCTTCATAAAATTCTCCAGTTTCTTGCTCGGTTAATTCCACGTTAGCACTGTTTAAGTAATTTAACCAATTATTCTCTTCGTGAATTTCCTTTAGTTCTTGAACCATTTTTTCCATTTTCTCATGTATTTTTCTGACTTTCTCAGCATCTTTTTTAATTTTAGTAAGGGTTTGTGTATCGACTGACCGCGACTTTTTACTCATCTTCAGCACTCCTTTTATTTACCTTATAATATAATTATAATCATTTTTAAGATTAATGCAATAGATTTTTAATGTTTTTAAAAATAATTATTTTACACTTTACTATATCCCATAAATCAAGAGTTTGAAAGTATTTAGACAAAAAGAAAAGGAACCATTACTGGCTCCTAATTCTCTTCATAATCTTCCATAAATCCATTATCTATGTACCATCCTATTTCTACTTCTTCATGATCTTCTAACACTCTTAAGTCAATATTTTCTGGGTCTGAATACTCATTTAGTAGATTTCTGATTTCCTCGACTGTATCACAATTTCTTTCAGCCAGACATGCGCCTTGATCATTTAATAAGATTGCTTTGTAGTTTGCCATTTGAAGCACTCCTTTTATTTAATTAATCTGATATTTATATATTAATCTATTTCTAGCGCAATTACAATAGCAAAACATAAATATTATTTTAGCATTGTTTGTGGCCTTATTGATGATTTAGTGGTATATTTGTATTAGTGTAGGATATCTGAGAGCTTACAAGGCATCGTGGAAGGTATGGAGGGATTGTGAGACAAAAAGAAAAGGACTTATTCAGTCCTTGTAATTATCTAATTGAGTTTGATTATATTCCCAAATTTGAGTTCTGATTCTTTGATAATTTTTTATCCATATTTCTGCTTCTTCTATTGTTTCCGGTACTAATAATTTATATTTGATCTATTAATTAAGATTATAATAGATAGATAGCGCAATGTCAAACTATTTTATTTTAGTTTTTAAGGCCCGTGGATAGGGTTTTAAGAGGTTGGATTATGGATAGAGGGAATTAGTATTAAGGCAAAGAAAAAAGAAGCTGTAAAGCTCCTTAAGATCCCCATTGTGTATATTCTGTTAGTTCGCTCATTTCGAATTTTTCTCCCACGCAAACGCCGATAATGTCAAATGTATTATTATATATAAATACCATGCTATGCGCTTCATTTGTTTTTAGCATAACTCCTTTTTTAACATCTTGATTAAGTATACAAAGGTATTCATCTTTGATCTTCATTAATCCTTTTTCAGTTTTGAATACTTTGTAAAGAATTTTCTCTTCGTCTTTCCATTTTCCTTTTTTGTGGAATTGTATTCCGGTGTCCACTAACATTTGTGTATGCTCCAGTTTGTTAGCTGTGATTCTCTCAAATTTATTTTTAAGATCCATATCTAGATTATAAGGAGTGAATTTTAGATCAGCAGAGACATAATTAGTTGATTGTAAATAAGCAAATAGTTTTGGTTGGTCAATTTGCTTTAAAATAATAGTAAGTTGTTGCTTATAGTTGAAAATGACATTATTTAATCCTTCAGCATAAAAACAAGGGTTCAAGTTATTGGCTTTTATCATGCGTTTGAGTTCGGTTAATTTGATCATATGTATTTACCTTCTTTCTAATATTTTAGATTTGAATTAATTACAATAAAAAACCTATGCCAACATTATAGCATAGGTTGAATAGTTTTGGTAGTAGATAATTTTATTTTAAGATTTATTCCTCTAGCAATCCAAGATCAATTATTTTATCATCTTTTATATTTTCCGGTGTATTATTACTGTCAACTGAGCATTCAAACCATTTGTTTGTAACATTGTCTGTTGTGAGGATTATAAAGGCATCGCCATTTTCATTTTGAATAGTTGTATGGTAACAAGAATTTGGTGGATTGTAGATAGATTGTGTGGCCAGTGCTATCATTGTGTATGAGGTGTCAGAGCCAGGTTGTATTGTGGGATTTGCTGAAGTTGTTAGGATAGAGGATGTTAGGAGAGTGAGGGAAATTGTTAAGATAGATATTAGTTTTTTCATGAGGTGTACCTACTTTCTTTAATTAATTGGAATTCCTTTGCAGTGTAGATTTCTGATTGCGTAATTCCGGTAAAGTCTTTAGCGTGTACCATATTTGCTAAATTGCATAATTCTAGTTTAGCATTGCCCGATGATGTTTTATAAGCTTGCATTACTAACTTAACGTCTAATGATTTGATCAATTCCATATCAGATTGTTTTTCTGCTAATTGATTCTCTGAGCGTTCTTTTTCTTTTTTGATTGCCAGGATATCAGATTCCAAGAGTTTTGATGCTGTAATAAAGTCTTTGATTCCTTGGATATAATAAGGCATTGGTTGACCAGAAAGCATATGGTCTTTTATGTATTGCTCGTATGCAGTATGGGGATTATTGTCGGATAAGAGAAATAAGCGACATGTATTTGCTGCTTTTTGCATGTCTTGTTTAGTTCTACGCTTTGCCATTGGGAAACCTCCTTTTATTGATTTGGGTATGTTTAATATTGATAGTATAACAAAATAGGAGAGCAATGTCTATAGAATAATTTATATTAGTGTTTATAGATTTAAGATTATAAGAAAAAAATTATTAGAAGTATATACCAGAATTTCCGCACACTTGCCGGAAATTATGCTTGCGTTCCTAAGTCACCGTATAAATTTAAGGATTAGAGAAAAGTTGGCACTTTTAAAAAGACAAATAGAGAAAAAGAAATTAGTTGACAGTTTAAAAGTCGTAGTATAAAGAACTATAACATTTGTCACCATGCTATATTATATTTATGATTTATAAACTGTCAACTAAATTTTAATTTATTAAATTCTTAATATATATTCAATTAATTCTAATTGTATATCAATATAGTCTGAATTATGTTTAAATCCTGTAAACTTCATTTCATTATATCTCCCTATCATTGGTCTTTCATTAAGTAAGAAATCCATTAACCCTTCATTGTATTCTTTTTCATTATTGTAAAAGGTATCTCTTGTATTTATAGTCATTGTTTCGATTACTTTATCATTTAAATTCTTTTTATGTTGCTGTAATTCAATCTTATTAAGTTCGTGTAATACATCTTCTTGTTCAAATAATAACTCTATTTGCTTATATGCGTAATCTATACCATATTCTTTTAGTTTCTTATTAACTCTTTTGTAAAATTCTTCAGTCTTAAATTTAAACATAACCTGAGTGATAGTATTAAGTTTCATGTCTTGCAATACATTATATTTAATACTCATAATTAAAGTTTTTTCATCATCATTGGCCCTTAGATGATGCTCTTTTCCTTCATCATCTATTTTAACTATTATATGTAATTCATTATAGTCAATTAGACATCTTCTTTTTAAACTATTTAAAGAATCAAATAGGATTCTAGTCAATCTATCATTGGTTCTTAAATATAAGTGATTAATATTGAATTTTGTAAATCTACTATCCTTTTTAGACAAGAATTTTATTACTAGTGCTTTATCTAAGTATTGAGCGTTAACCATTCCAAGAGATTCAAATAAATTATTTTTAGTAATAGTATATTTATGCCCTTCAGCCTTAGATAGTGTATGTAATAATTGAGCTTGAATATGTTCTACATATTTAGAATTATTACCCTCTGATCTTAAATCTATTTTTTCTAGTGGTTCCTCATATATCTCATTAAAAGTAAATTTTTTACCTTCTTTAGTAAAATTACAATATCTAGATAATTCGTTTAATTGTATTTGTTTGCCGTTGCCTCCTTTGACTGGTATTTCTAAGAAAATACATAATTCCTTGTAATTTTTTATTGTTAATCCTAAATATAGTTTAGATATATTCATTCTATTTTTCTTCTTCTTCTATATTTACATATTGTCTTTGTTCATTATGTTCCATTACTATTTTACCAGTGTTTCTCTCGATTACCATCATATAAGGCTCTAGTATCATTTCACAAACAAATAGATGCTGACTTTCTAATAATTGTATCCATTCATGATATATTGTCTCTGGTGCTGACTCTAAGGAATATTCATTACAGTATTCTAGGATGTATTTAAGGTTTAATACTTGAGGTTCCTGCTCTTCTTCCAGTCCATTAGGGCCATAAGGATTGTACATAAAATCAAATAGATCAAATTCATTCATTTTGTTTTACCTCTTTCATTATTTTATTTTTATAATTGACTAAAGATTAAGGACGGATAATTGATTAGATTATTATGTATAGCCGGATCTATAGATAGTAATAGCAAAATTAATAAAATTAATAATTAGTATAGTTCGCTCAACTCCTTTCCTTAGAAATTTATTTTGTATAATTGGGTAAAATTAATTATAGCATGATTGAATATGATATGTCAATATTTATTTTAGGGTTTGTTTTTGTTGTGATCGGGAATATGGGATTGATAAGGATGGTTGATAATTATTAGGATTATAGGATTTGAGATTGTAGCGGAATGTGGTTTATATTGCTGTGATATGCGCTAGGATTGATTGTAAGAAGGTTTTTGTGGATAGGTGAAGGATTATAAGGGGAATAGAAAAGAGACTCGTTAGAGCCTCTTAGAGAATTTATTTTGTGGTTTGTGTTTATTTTGCTGCTTCTACATATGTAATAGGAGGGAATCGAGTCTTTAAAATAATACTTCATTTTCATTGATTTCAGGAATTTTATAACTTTTATGATATTCCTGATTAGCAAGGACTTCAGAAAAATTATGATAGTCTTTTGTACCAATGACAGAAATTTGATTATCTTTGCAAACCGAATTGCTAAAATGATGGGAATTGTATTTTATGCTATAGTAAGTATAAGTAACTAATTCACCATAATACCAGAATTTTTGGCCTTTTTTCATTAATTAAAACCTCCAATTAACCCCAATTTTTACAACTAGAATTTAATCTTTCCTCTGCCTCTTCAAATTTTGAAAAACTTCTTACTCCAAAGCATTGATTTAGTGCATTTGGTTTTCCTTCACTGGTTACATATGCACCAGTTATAAAAATTGAAACACCTTCATTATAAGTAATAATCATAATTTTTGTGCAATTACCTTCAGTTTGACTTTGCACTATTCTCATTAGTCAAAACTCCTTTTAAGATTTAGTATAGAGATAAGTAGATAGTTCTATCAAGTTGTAGGGGTTCCGGGTTATCTTTGTTCCCTCAACCAATAGTGAGGATTATAGGCCTTCCAGCCTCCCGAACTAGTGAGGTCTTATACACTTGATTAACAAGTCATTTCCTCAACATATGCCCTATGTGCTTTTTCCTCTTATCTCTACATTTACTATTATACGCTTATTTAGGCCAATGTCAAGAAAATATTTTATATTTGTATTTGCAAGATGATTGGATAAGATAGTATTGATATAAAGGGTTATGGAATGATGTCAGAGGTCACTAGAGAGCATTTTTAGAAATAGAGAAAAAGGAAGGTTTCCCTTCCTTTTATACTTCTAAATTAAATGTATCAATACATGCCGATTGATAAAGATCATATACATTTCCATTTATGCGTTTATATCCAGCTTTTGAGATATATAATTCTGCATCTTTATCAGATAAAGTACATGGTTCCAGTTTAAATTTCATACAATTTCCAACAAAGAATTTTTTTACTTGTAAAGGGAAATCGCTTTTGTAGCGGAATGCTTCTAAATATTCGACCTCTACAACCGTTTCGCCTGTTTCAGAATGTTTAAAAACATTGATTACTTTACCTATAGAATAACCATGTCTATTAAATTTTCCAGTCCTTTGAGGGAATAATAAGATCGAAGGAACTTGTAGCATATCTCCAATTTTAGCAGTTTTAATACTTGCCATTTTAAAAACTCCTTTCAAATTTGAACAACTTCTTACTTATTATTATATATATTTTTAAGCGAATGTCTATAGATTTTGGAAAATTATTTTAAGGTTTTATTAATGGTTAATTATTTAGAATTAATACAAAAATGTTTACCAGGTAGCACAAAATAGATAAGAGCAAAATGTTAGCACATAAAAAAGAAAAATGAGACTGTTTAAGCCTCATTTTATTTAACAATTTTATTTTGCTGCCATTGGATTTTCTACCTTTACTCTTTCCTTCTTCTCGACTGTTTCTGAACCATATTTACCGCGAATATCTTCCATGCTAAATGCCTTATGCTTTTTGGCCTTATAATCAGCAGGTTTAAAATACCATGCTTTTTTGTTTGTTGCATACCATAGACCAGCATCTTTTAGTAGATGTTTTACTGCTTTTGTCTCACCATTGACCCAAATCCAGGAGCCACATATTTCTATAAAAATTTCAGGAATGAAGATAATTTTTTCTAAGGTTTCGCGGAATCCATCGTTTACATTTGCATAGAAAGAGGATTTTTTCTCAGTGTCGTTAATTGGATTGTTTTTGATGTATTCGAATGCTAATTCATACTCTATGTTTAGGGATTTCATTGTTTCGAGGTTTCCGGTCGGTTTGTCTGGATGATGGAGTTTTACGAGTTCGCGGAATGTAGTTTTTAGCTCCTGGATGGTTTTGCAGGTTGAGAAAAATTTAAATTTGTTCATTTGGGTACACGCTCCTTTTATTTTTGGTTTGGTTTAGGGAATTGGGTTTAGGATTTTTTATGTAATTGATTTAGTTGAGGTATAAATATAATTATAAATAAATTTGGGAGAATGTCAAGATAATTTTATTTTGGGGTTTATGGTCAAAAAAGAAGACTATCTCTAGTCTTCAAATTTTCTTTGCAACATAACTTTAACAAATTTATTCACATCTGGTATTTTAATTTGGTTTAAACCATGTGTTAATGTTGTTTCAATTAATTCAGGGTATCTACTTTCAAATCCTCTAAATAATGGTTTTTCGTCTTCATAACATTTGTAAAATAATCCTCTATCTGTATAGCAAGCTCTAAAGTCTGTCTCTTCTCCATGTCTTTCAACTCGTTCTGCTTCTTTGATTATTGATTCTATGAGAGTTGAAAGGCGAACATAAGGTGTAAAGTCTTCAGTAGTTAATCTTTTTTTAGTTGCTTTCGTTGCTTTAATCATTGTTAGCACTCCTTTTAATTAATTGATTTCCTATATTATTATATCACAAAAACAATAGGGAAAACCATTTGCAATAAAATTTATTTTTATAGTTATGAATTTGTAGGGATTTTAGGATATTTACTATGAGTATTTATAATTGTATGTTGTTGGTTTGATTATGATATGATCGTAGGATATGAAGACTGTGTATTAATACAGATATGGTTTATGTATTACTGTATTATACTAGCAAAACTTATGCCAATGTAAAATAAGAGTTGATATAATGCGTTGAAGCAAGAAATAAAATTATAAGATTAGAGCGACAGAAAGGGGCGTTTAAGCGGTTTGAGGTTTAGAGGTATATGTTAGTGTGTAGAATTTTATTTTAGGGGTATTACGAGATGTGGAATTTTATACCCTACGTGGGTATGGTAGTTTTGAGGTTAGAGTATACCCCTTGAGGGTATAGTGATATATAACAGGTTATATATTTATGTTGTGTACTAATTTATTATAGTGTAGTGAAATGATATGGATATATATAGCATAGTTAATTAGTTGGTATTAATGTATAGTAGAATGATAGGATATAAATACCAAGTAATATAGTAGGTATTAAAGCATAGTAATTTGGTGTGGATTATAGTTTAGTGAAATGGTTGATATTAGTTTGGATTATGATAGTATAGGTGATATGTGATCATAATGATCATATAATGTGGTTAATGTGATGGGATAATATGATTATGATTATATTGAACGTGTAATGTAGTCAAGTGACTGTATTGTATGGTAGTATGATAGGATTATGGGTTATGTGATATTAGTTTGAATATAGAATATTTTGAGACTAATATAGTTTGATATTCAAAGTATTATATGTGTATGTACAATGTAATTACAATTTTATTATATGAATGGTTGTACATATGAGTGGTTACTCATTTATTTAAGTCTTCACTAATTTCGCCTATGTTATAGACCTCGATATTTTATACGTATATACGTATATACTCATATACGTATAATCAGCATCATCAGCGCATTACGATTCATTCCATTTTCTCCCGATCAATTCAATTCGACAAATCATTCCCGACTGCAGCCGATACAATACTAGGACATTATCTGTATTTTATCCATTATCATTCCATTCTATTTCCTGCCTCATATTTCCCCTTCTAACCTCTTCAAACTCATTCCGAGACATAATATAAGGCCCAATCCTCATCCAATGTGACACATTCCCATTGTGTCACATTCAGAAAATAGCAGGAATCGGCTTATAGCAAGGGTTTCAGGGATTAGCAGGTAATCGGCCTATGCTATTTTCAGTTTGTCATAGGTAAAGCTGATAGCAAAAACCTGTGCTAACATTCACTTTCAAAAACCATGCCAACTTTATCATAGGTGGGGCATAGATTACAAATTATTATTCGACATTATTCGACATTATGTGCAGAGTACTTGTTTACACATCGAAATTTTAGAAATCGATTTCGAGACAAATCCATCCAAATTTCCCCTTCGTTCTCACATCGCAAAAACATAATCATCACAACAATTTCCAACCCAATAAATACATATTCCAAATCACAAAACTTCTCAAAAGTCAAATAATTTTGTAAATTAATCTCATAAAATAATATAAAATTCTCACATAATCTTAATAAATATCACTAAATCAATCCATACAAAATAACCAATAAATCCTACTCTCATACAGTTTCTTTACCAGATTCAACCTTATATTAATTCATATTTTGATCTATAAATTTCTACCAAATATTAAAATCAAAATATAATTATCATAAATCTCATCGAACAAAAAAATCTAATGAAAATTCATAATTATGCATTCAAAATTAATCACAAATTCCTAACAAATCTAATCCTACAAATAACCTTAAAATCCTTGATCCTAACCAATTATAACACATTCTAACAATCCCTTCTACTATAGAGGGGCGTACTTTAACAAATTCATCCGAATCAATTATACCATATATCCGACCATCTAAAAATTGAATAAAATATTTTTAACAATTCACATCAAAATAATATCTCAAAATAAAATTAATTCTAAATCAAATCAATCCATAAAAATTTACCAAACAACACAAATCAAATAATCCCTCTATCCTTACTCTAACAACCATTACACCAATTCACTCGGAAAAAGTGCTATACTATATAATACACTTCATTCATACAAATCCCTGTAATACTACTCTAGCAATACTTTCAAGGATTATAAAAATAATTCCTCTGGTAAAAATTTATTATTATATAGTTCTTATGTTTATAAATGCTAAAATAAATTTCCTTGACAAAACTTATTAATCTGTGTTACAATATTCACAGGTACAAATCTGTAAATTATTTACCTAGAAAGGAGATGAGAATTATAATAGTAAAAAACCACACAGCAAAATTTAATGACAACAATTGTAAAAATGTCATTCATAATCTCAATCAAGGAATAACCATCACAGATGCATTTACACAAGAAATAAGAAATAACAGACACAACCCTAATAAAATAACTAATATAGACTATCGCAATGATAAATATTATTGGATATTTAAATTATTAGAAATTGAACAAACTTCCATCCATTTCAATACATACGATCCAGATATAACTGGTTGTTAAATCGGCATTGAGAATAGAGCAATCAATAATCTTACAAATCCGATGCGTAAGGATGCCGTATAAAAATGTGTGAGAAACATAAAAACATATACCATTTGCATTGTGGTGTATTGCGTATGCTTTACATGTAAAAGCCACAGTTTGGGTAATTAGTTATGTTTTCCTTATTTATTTGCTTAATGTAAATAAATAAGGTGTATGTATTGAATTTAGTATTTAATGAGTATTTGGGATTCTTAAAAGATAAAGGCGTAGATATTAATAAATATAATTTAGTTGAGGGATATTATTGGTTAGATAGATCAATTATTAAATGTTATGATGTTGAAGGAAAAATTCACAAAGTTTTAAGAATTCATATTGATGATGAATTAAATATTACTGCTACTGATTATAAGAAGGAAACTTATGAGATTGAATCTTGGGAGGAAACAATGGAGAGAAATAAGGACAAATTAGTAGAATTAGAGAATGAGAGTATCGAGTTAATTAAAAATAGCATTGAAAAGTATGAGTGGTATAGTCCAATTACACTAACATCTACAGGTAAGGATAGCCAAGCAACTTCTTATCTGGTTGATAAAGTCATAAATTCTAGAAAAATATTTAATAATACATCATTGGACTCTGCTGATACATATAAATTTGTTAAGACAATGAATAATGTAGAAATAATCAATCCAAAGGAAGGATTTTATCAATGGAGTAAAAGAATTCAATTTATCCCCACAAGATTAAGTCGTGCATGTTGTACATTGTTGAAAGAAAAATCCACTATGGATTATCTAGACAAAGATATAAAGTATTTATTCTTCTTAGGAATGAGAAATGAAGAATCAACGAGTCGTTCTGGATATACGGATGAATGGAAAAATGAAAAATGGGGTAATCGTCAATGGGAAGGTGTACTTCCTATTCGCAAATGGAACGAAGAACAAATATGGTTATACACATTATGGAAACAAATTGATATTAATCCTAAATATAAAAAAGGTTATTCTAGGGTTGGCTGTGCTATAGCTTGCCCAAATTATACTAAAACAACTTGGGTACTAGATAAATATTGGTATCCTAGTATGTATAAGAGATGGCATGATATATTAAACAATGACTTTATTGATAATCAAAAATGGACTAAATTAAACTGCACAATAAAAGAATATCATCTCTGTTGGAATGGAGGATTATTAAGATCAGAACCAACTTTGGAAGTTATTAATGAATTTGCAGAACATAAGGGAGTTAATATTGATATAGTAGAAAAATACTTCAATCATAAATGCAAAATATGTGATAAAAAGGTAAACAAAAATGACGATATAGCAATGAATTTAAAGTTACTAGGTAGAAATATGGATGATTATTTTTGCAAAAAACATCTTATGGAATATTTAGAAATTGATAAAGAACAATGGAATACATATATAAATGAATTTAAACTATCTGGATGTGCTTTATTCTAATCAAATCAACAAATAATATTATACACTTATTGCATCTACAAAGTAATAAGTGTATAATATAATCAAGAATCAATACTTAACAGAAAGAGGCTACACAAAATGGAAGAATATATTGATGGAGTCATGGTTCGTACAATTGATAGAGAAAAGTATTCTGATTTTAGTGTTTGGTTAAAAGTTAATGGTTATAAAACTAAAGAAGATATTTATGAAGATTCTATTATTAATGGAATGTCTGAGGAAGAGGTAGAGGATAGTATAACTAAATTAGAGGATGAATTTTTAGATTGGTGTACAGAAAATGAAATCAATGGAGAAATTTAATTACATAATTAATTTTTTTGTTTTGATAGTTTCAATCTAATAACTTTCATTAGGTTGTTAGATTGAAATTCTTCTATAAAAAGCAAAGGAGGAAACACAATGAACAATCTTAACCAATTCTCTAACTATAAATCACAACTCAAATCCATATCCAATGTCTATTCCATTGCTCAAGATTTTGATTACATCCTAAACAATATATTCTGTACATATTCCTTCAATAAAGGTAAATCTAAATGGAGAGAAATCAGTTCACAAATACCTAAACCATTCAGACAAAATATATCTACTGAAATATATCATGTAGAATCTGGTCATGGAGTTGATCAAGTTAGACTAGCAGTAAAGATTGAGATGAAAAAGTATATTGAGTATTTGATTAATATGGATTAATTCTTCTATAAATATATAAATAAAAATGCTTGACATATAGAATATAAAGTGGTACAATATAGGTAAGGGATAAATATGAAATAAATTCAGAAGGAGGAAATATATTGATAATTCTATTACATTTTCTATTGCATATACAAATTAATATTATTGCTAGTGGTTTTACATAAGTATAAAAATAAAATTATTATTCTATATAGCATAAAATATTAATTGAGATGAACTTGTGAAGAACAATTAATATTTTCGTTTCCTTCTAATGTCAAATTAAATCAAATTATAAATATCAAATAAATTGGAGGACTTAAAATGATTGGGAACATTAAGATTGAAAATCAAACAAACACAACTACATCTAAACAAAATAATAATAAATTCATTTTTATCTACAATCTCATACAAGCAGAATTCTACTTCCATAAAGGAATTGCTCCTTATAGAGTAGGTCTTAGCAGTCAAAAGAATGTATTTGTACAATTCCTTAAAAATGATGAGTTAACAAATGCATTCACAGATTGGTGCAATAGAAAAATGTAGATACAATGATTATGAAAGGAATAATACTTAATGAGAGAAATTAATTTAATCAAAGACCTAGATTATAATTACAAATATAAAATATTAAATCATGAAAATAACAAACTCTTACTTGATGGAGACAATAGATTAAATGAAGTAATAAAATTATCCAAAGAAGTCTACACAGCAAATGAAATAGTAACTATTACTCCTGAATTAGAATTAATCGCCACTGATATAACAAATAACTTTATTAATACATTTGAATCAAGAGGAGGTTTAACTACTGAACAAATTAACTTTGCTAATGAGACATCTAAAATAATATTTGGTGAATTAATAGAAGATATAATTACTGTAATACCAGCTCCTTGCGGATTTGGTAAGAGCAGTATTACATCTGAAATATTACAAAAGATAATTTCTCTTCATATAAATAAGGAATCTACTGATGGAATAATAATTGTAACTGATAGATTAGAAAGTTTAAGAAATACAGTTGAATATCTAAAGCATATAAATTTAGATGGATACACATACATATTAGAAGGTTGGAATAAAGATATATGTATTAACAAAAAGATTAAACAATCTGATGCTAAAGTTTGCACTCCTAATAATTGTAATTTCTTTTCTAAATGTAAAATCAGTAAGCAACAAAAAGAACAAGAGAAATTCCCTATATTATTAATCACCAATGCCAGACTAAGAGAATGTGCAGATAGTATTATTAAATATAAGGATTGGGAGAATGGTACTAGAACGATATTACTTATTGATGAGCGTCCAGATGTATTAGATGTTGTAAAAGTAAGTAAGGAACTCCTGAACAAAATATCTACAACATTGAGTAAATTAAGTTATAATACCACTGAAGATAAAACTACATTGGAAAATAAGTTTAAAGAAATATCTGACACAATAAATACTAAAATGCAAAGATTAAGAGGAAGTGAACACAAAAGATTTATAGTATCCAATATTAATAATGACATGATTTGTAAAAATGATTTAGAGTTTATGACTTTATGGGATAAATATATGAGATTTGAGAATAAAAGAGAACTTGAACATATACATACAATACTAACATTGGGAGGTTTCTATGTCTATCAAAAGAATATAGAATTTATATGTACAATAGGCAGTAGGGACTTGAAGGAATTATACTGTAAAACATTCAAAACAATAATATTTGATGGTACTGCTCTGTATGATCCTCAGTATTTAGGAATGTATAATAAAGGTAGTATAAAGTATCTAGACATAGAAAATACAAGATCATATGATAATCTTACAATAAATGTATATAATAAACATAAATTAACTCAGACAACATTTAGAGAAAAGAATCATTTAGTTAATGCTTGTGCATCATTTATTAATAATAAGATGAGAATTGGATTTACTAAGAAAACTTATGTAGTAACATATCAAAGAGTAGCAAGTGATTTATATGGGCAATTAAAGCACTTAGATTATATTCCTACTCCTAATGACTTTGAAGTATATTATTATAATAGTACAAAGGGCAATAATAATATGCAAGAATGTGTTAATATGTTTATGTTAGGATGGCATACAATGCCTGATTTTGAATATGTCATTCAATGGTTATCTACATATGTTGATTGGGAGGGAATAATAAGTAAATGTTCTAATTTAGAAAAAGCAATACAAATGAGTGAAAAATTAGAAGTTAAAGATAGAAGCAAAACAGAATATAATGGTGATGATTATGGTACAAATTATAAGAATTGGGAATTTGGATATGAACCATTAAATAAATATAAATACTTTACAATGGTAACAGATTTTTATCAAGAAATTCATAGAACAAAATTAAGAAAATATAGTTGTAATGATAAAATAGTTTGTCATGTATTTGCAATAAAGAGTATCATATTAAAAATGATAGAGCAATTGTTTCCTAGAAAGGGAGAATTAATTAATGTTATAGATGATGAGTTGGTGGAATTTAAAGAGAGTAAAGCAGATGGTAGGAAGAATAAAGGAATAGCATATACAAAATTTAAAGATTGGTTGGATGTACAAATAGTAGGTAGAGAAGTTAAAACAAAGGAGTTATTATTAGAGAGTGAATTGGAATCTAAGGAATTAGACAAAGTAAAAAGTAGTAATGCATTTGTTAAAGATTGGTTTAAAAAACATACAGTTAAGAGAGGAAATTATTTAGTGTAAAAATCTATCCCCCATTTCCCCTATAGAACTATAATAGGATATTATGGGGATAGAAATTAAAAGGAGAGATATAACAATGAAAATGAGATATTGTATATACAAATTTATAGACAGAAACAATGAAATAATATACATTGGTAAAACTTGTTCAATTAATCCACAATTAAGATTCAATCAACATTCTTGTAATGGACATCTTGGTAAGGAATGCTATGATTCAATAGATAGGATAGAAATATGTGAATTGAATAGTCATGCTGATGTAAATGTTTATGAACCATATTTAATAAATATTTATAAACCAAAGTATAATGATGATTTTAAAACTGAAGATGCTTTGACAATACAATTACCAATTATAGAATGGATGAATAAAGATGAATATATTGCAATGATAAAAATAGAAAATGATATAACTAAGAATACTATTAAATACCAAGAAAACAAAGCAGATTCCAGAATTAATAAAGGGATTGCATATACAAAATTTAAGAATTGGTTAGATGTTCAAATAAGTGGTATGTCAGTAAAGGCTAAAGATTTATTATTAGAAAGTGAGTTAGATACTGGCATTCTTAATGGCTTAAAGAAAAGCAATACTTTTGTTAGAGAATGGTTTAAAACACATACTGTAAAAAAAGGTAATTATCTAGTGTAAAATATAAAGGAGATAAAACAATGAGATATAGTGCGTACATATTAACAACAATTAAAGAGAACCCAACGAGAGCAGGAACGTATACAAGCGAAATGCCAGCGTGGGAGCATTTCCCTTGGGTGTCGGTGCGTTGCACCTTCCACAATTGAATTATAAAATAAATAAAATGACTTTGAAGGAGAAAATAATAAATGGCATATGAATTAAGACCATATCAATTAGAAGCAATAGAAGCAGTAAAAAATCTGAAACCAAATTTTAATGGTATTCTATCACTTTCTACTGGCACCGGAAAGACGGTAATAGTATCTGCAATAGCAAATGAAGTAAAGTCTAGGTGTTTGATTGTAGTCCAATCACAGGAACTTCGTGAGCAAACTGTTGAGAAACTTTACAATACAAATCCTGATTTAGATGTTGGATCAGTACAAGCATCATTAAATATGGTGTCTAATAAAATTGTTGTAGCTACCCGTCAATCGCTCACACATTCTAAATCTACTAGATTAGAAAAGATGTCTGAATATGGTGATTTTGAATTAGTATTCTTTGATGAATGTCACAGTTCAGTAGGACAAATTAAAAAGATATTAGATAAATTGAATCCGAATATAAAGGTAGTCGGTCTAACAGCTACACCTTTTAATGAGGATATGAAGAAAGTGTTCCACGGAATAATCTATGAAAAGTCTATATTGGAAATGATTAAAAGCAATTACTTATGTGAGCCAAAAGCAATATATGTTCATTCTGATACAGATTTATCTAATGTAAAAACAATCGCAGGAGAATTTAATCAGAGACAATTAGAAGATACTGTAAATACAGAAACTAGAAATGATCTTGTAGTAGAATCTTATATAAAATATGCTTCAGATAGAAAAGCAACAATAGTATTTGCTTCAGGTATTGCTCATGCCAGAGATATATGCCAAAAGTTTAAGGATAATAATATCGTTTGTGAGTATATTGATTCTACTATTGAAGATAAACAAAGAGAATTAGTTATTAATAATTTTAAGTCAGGTAAAATTCCAGTTATTGTAAATGTTGGAATTCTAACTTTAGGATTCGACTATCCTCCATGTGACTGTATTTTGCTATGTCGCCCCATGAAATCTAAAATCCTCTATACCCAAATAATTGGAAGAGGACTTAGAACCTCAGAAGGCAAATCCAATTGTCTAATCATTGATGTAGTTGATATTGTGCGTAAACATGACTTAATGACAATGACAGATATATTTGGTGTAGAAATTAAAGATCAAGAAACTTTAACTGAAGCAATCGAACGTGAAGAAAAGAATAAGGCAGAGAAATTAGAAAGAGAAGAATTAGCAAAACAAAAAGAAATAGAGAGATTGGCATTAATTGCAGAAGAATTAAAACTATTTAAGGCAAATATGAGTGAGTATTTCTCTGAAAGTTATTATGATTGGTATAAGTGTGATAGAGATACGTTTGCATTGTCTATAAATTCTGATTTACATTATGTAATTTATAAGAATATAAAAGAGAATATATTTGAATTATTCATTGTTGATACCACAAATAAAGTTAATAGAAAAGAATATGTGTCTGAGGATGATAATTTAATTAATCTCATTGAAGAATCAGAAAAATATGCTTCAAGGAAATATTCTACATTCCTTGATAGAAAAGCAAAATGGAAATATGAACCTGCAACTCAAAAGCAATTAGATTGGTTAAAGAATGAATGGTGGGCTAATGGTAAGGTATTAAGAACTAAATTTGATGTTCACACTTGTGTGAAAGCAAATAAGATCAGTTGGATTATTAAGAAGAGATAGGTTGTATACATTTTATAAATATATAAATAAATTATTTGACATGTGGTTAATAAAGTGGTATACTGTATATAGAGGTGCAGGGCGGTCTGGTTTACACATCAATAAATCACACTAAAATATACCTACCCCCTTCCTCAATATCCAATAAATAAAATATAATAAATACAAAGTAGGTGATTTTCTTGAAATTATGGTATTTATGGGAAGCAAAAGATTTAGGTTTGTTAGATGTAGTTGGCTTAGTAGATATAGTTGATTCAATGGGTATGGGCTGTGACCTTTATGTACATAAAAATATAATGTTTAACTATATTCCATATAATGGTGTAGACATTTACGTTTATCAGACAGAAGATTTAAGTTTAATACGCAATAATAAGTGTTTTCGGTTCAGTGGGATACCTGTATTACATGTTTACGGGAATACAACAAAAGAGGGGATTAATTATGATTGGCTCATTTATGGTGCTTGGGTAGATTATATTGAGGAGTATTTAAATAAGTTAGAAGTATTTGTTGATGAAAAAAGAATGGAAATAAAAATCATAGAAACCACAGAAAGAAAAAACAAGGAAAAGAATCTAAAAGAAAAACTAAAACCATTTGAGATATTCTTTAGGTAATTATACAAATAAACTAATAGAAAGGAGGTTTATCACTATATCAAAAACATAAAACTATATCTATACACAGGTATATTCACCAATTGCCTACTATTCGCTCTAACAACACCTACAATAAACATATATTTTATGCAACAGGTATCCACTTACATATATTCTATAGTAAATTGGGTAGGAATTATCACAATCTTTCTTATAAATTATATATTAAAGAAACAAAAGAATAGAGAATTATTGCAAAAATTCTTCTTACTGATTGTAATTCTAGATGTTTTAGGATTCTTATTTGTATCAATTTATGGATTACATAATATAAACATAAGATTCTTCGGAATTTCTATACTCAATGGTACATCTTCAGCTATATGGATGTGCATTATGAAGTCAAATATAAATAAAATATGGCAAGGAGATGATTTAACTAATTATCAAACACAAGAAAGTTATTTAGTTTCAATAGCACAGATCATGGGAGCAACATTAGCAATAGTTGTAATAAAATTAGAAGTAAGTATTAATATATTAATTGGATTACAGATATTAGCACAGTTTATTATGGGGATATTTGATTATAAGGTGATTAGGATTGTTGAAAGAGATTTAGAGGATGTGAGAATCAATTAAATGAAAAAATTGTTAAGAAATTTAATCATCGTGATTATTAGTTTATTTGGAATAATTGGATGCAGTCAACAACAAATATCAGAACAACAAATTCAACAGAAAACTAAAGAAGCACAGGAGATTAAGATTCAACAAGAAGAGCAATTAAAAATTAAACAAACATTTACAAATAATAGATTTGAAATCATCTATACTCAAAGGGATAATAATAATTATACTATTTTAATTTATCAAGACATGGAAACTAAGAAAAAGTTTTTGTGGGTACAGCAATATGGTTCCGCAGGAGGGTTGTGTCAATTAGCAGATTAAATGTAATTAATATTGAAAGGAAGTATAAATAATGGATATTGTAATCATAGATAACCTAATAAAAGTAACTATTGGACTATCCTTAATTGTCACCAGTGGAGTTTTATTAATTGCTCTATTGAAAGTATGGGAGAAAGTATTTGATTTAGGTTTGCAAATGTTTAATATGAAAAAGAGTTTCTTGATTTTATAATTAAAAAGTATCGTGATAAAAAAGGAGTAATAAAGAAAATTCAATAGAATACATAGGTGTATAAAGTAATAAATAATTATTTGACATGTTGTAAAAATAATGTTATAATAATTAAGTAGCAAAGGAGGTGAGATTAATGGATATAGGTTTTCATATTGAGTGTAAAGCTTGTAACAGTAATAATACTTCAATAAAACATACTGAAAAATTTAATATGTGGTATGATGACAGTTACACAGAACATTGGGTTCATTTAGTTTGTGAAGAATGTGATAATAAGAAGTTAATGTATAGTTATAATACATATTGAATTTTATAAATACTAAAATAAATATTATTTAAGGAGGTGAAAAGAAATTTTAGACTATATTGGGACATATACAGTTTTTCATACTTTGAACACAGACGGATCTATCAGCAAGAACAAAAATGACAACTATTTGAAATGTCGCTACAACGGTCAAGTTTATAAATATTCAGATTCAACTCTAGCACTTTATCTACCCTCTGGTGCAAGTTCAGTAAATACTTTAATGCCAAAGTTTGAAGCAGAAAATATAAAGGTATGGACTTACATAAGTGGTGAGGTATGCGAAGAAGCTGTGTTGATTTTTAACACTGAAGACATTCATAGAATACATAAAATAATCAAGATAATGACAATGGGGAGTAATCAACAACTAAAAGACTTAAAACTTAAACAAAAACAAGATAAATTAAAAGCAAAGTTAAAAGAAGAATCTAATAAAAATAAATAAATAATTGAAATTTATAGTCCATTTAAGGTGTAGATTTACTATTTGACACAATCTTACCAACAAATTATTACAATTGATTCTAGCTAAATTTTTATGAAATATGTAATGATTATAAATAACATGTAATACTACTCTCACAATGGTTACAGAGGTTTATTTTAATTATTATAAAAAGTCTATAATCGGCATATCAACCCTTGGTTACAAATCTAAAATACAAAATAATATTAATAATAGAAAGAAGGCAAAATATAATGCAAAAACTAACACTCTCAGGAACAATATCCCTATCAGAAATCCCCTCCATATCCAACAAACTAAATAAACCAAACTACATAATCACATCAATAATCGACAACTCAACCAAATCAGTAACTCAAATTCTAGATACAATTTTTTCTTCTAAAAATACAGTTGATAAATTAATTGAAGTAAAGCTAGTAGAATATATTACAGGCATAGAGCACAAAGGTTTTGGGAAATTAATCATTGGTAGAGAGAATTATAACACAAAAGTTGAATCTTATTTTGTTGGAAATTTTTCATTAGAAAAAATATTATTTGAATTGTTAGATACTAATGTTGAACTGACGTTGATTGATTTAACAGATTCTATTGGTAAGTTTATTACTGAGGATTATAATAATTCTACTGGGACATCGGAGGATATGCATAATGACAAAGTTAAAGCAATGTAAAGGAGGGGATAGTAATTATAGCGATGTAGAATTAGATAGAGTTGATGAACGATGTGTTCACTGTGGAAAACGTATGACAAATATAAAATATATCTATTATGATTTAGATTCAGGTAATTACATATGTAAAACGTGTGATAATAAATATGGTTTAAATTCAGTTCCTTGTGCAGAAATGGATTATTAAAATAAAGTAATATTAATAAAGGAGATATAAATTAATGGCATTAAAAGATTATAAATATAGTGGTCATAAATGTATAATCAATAATCATTCAGAGTTTATTAGACTATTAAAATTCTTTCTTAAACATGGTGCAGAAGATTATGTAGGAAATGATGTTCCTATGTTTGAAAATATATGGGACATTTGTGAAGAATTAGATGTCAAATATGAAAATTATGATTATGAAGGAGATGATGAGGAAGGTGGTTTATTAATAAAAGATATATCTGAATTAGAAGAATTTTTATTAAAAAATATTAATAAAGATACATTAGTTCCATCTGAGGACGAGTATCCTGTGTTAGTTGATTGGTATAAAGAAGATAGTTTTGATAGAGTTGGAAAATCAAGTATTAAGATTTTAAATTTTACTTCTATGTGTAATTTCAAAATAGTTAAGGATTATTTGATTGATTTTATGAAAGAGTTAAGAATTAAAAATAGTTATAATAGAGAAATGTGTAAGTTACGAATGGAATTTAGAAAGGAGAAGTTAAACAATAATGTATAGCAATTGTCTATTACATTCAATAAAACAATACATATTAAATCCTACAAATATAAAAATTATAAAACGTGGTTCATGGTTAGAAATATTTGAATGTAAATGGCCTCATTTTTATTGGTTTGATAAAAGAGATAATCATTATTATCATTTTTGTGCTAAATATTCAGATGAACCATTTATAAATCAGATTTGGTTTGAAGGTGAGGTAAAGAGATTTTTATGGCATAATAAGAGTGAAATGAGGGAATATAATGATTTGCAAAGTTTGTAATTATTCTGGTGAGTTTACTGAAATACGTATAAGAGACACAAATACTACAAAAATATATGATTTTACAATATCTAATCCTAAAAGAAATATGCCGTTTAATAATAATTATGAATATGTAGAGAATAGAAGACCATTGACAGTTGATTTATATCCTGAATGTGGAACAGTTAGAATGGATAAATAATATCCCATAGAAGGTGAGTTTTAAGGGATAGATTAGAATAATATTATGGGTTGCAATCAATAGCAAGAAGGAGAAATAATATGAAAAATAAGAGTAAAAATAACAAAAACAATATGAATATCAAAAGACCAAGATTGAATCTTAATTTTGTTGAAAATAATTACTCAGATATAGTAAAACACTTGAATAACAATGATATGTTGACAATTCAATTTAAAGAAGATGGAGTTACTGTTTATATTGAAAAATTAGATAATATTTATGATTGTATAATGGTTAATCCTCATAATTATAAATCAAATGGTGTTACTGCTTGGCAGATGAAAGAAGATGATTTGTTAAAAATGTATGATAAGTTGTTTAATGGCATTGAATATGAAATATTTGCTGTAGAGAAAGGTAGTTTGCTTAGAATTAGAGATATATTTGAAGGAATGATGGATGCATTAATGTGTTTGAGAGATGGAAAGAGTTATGGTGGATATAAATTGAGACAGTTGGATTAGATGGGATTTGTGTGAATTTTGGATGGGTAGGAGAGTATTTTGCTCTCCTTATACCTATATTAATAAATGAAAGACGGAGGAATAATTATATGAAAAAGAATAGAGTTGCATATTTGGTTGTTGAAAATGGAATAGAGGGGCTAGAATCTTATTTATACACCGATCAAAGAAAGACAAATAAACATATTAATGGATTGAATAATAATGAGTATTTATTTTATGAATTTAGAGATACAATCAATAATGAATGGGGATCTTTATTTCAAAAAGTAATTGAAGATAAATATAGTGAAATACAATTGTATAAGGACAATAAATATACCAAAGAATTTTTAGAAGTATTAAAATATTTAAAACATGCTATATGGTGTAGTTCAATTAGTTTCCCCAGAAATGGTTTATATGATTGTGAGCATTGTGAAAAAGAATCAATTTATTCTGATATAAAAATATGTGAAGAATGTGGAGAACAAATGTGTCCTGAATGTAGAGAATATCGTGAATATTATCCAGAAAATGCACATGAAGAATGCAATGATGCTCTAGATATGTGCAATGGAGAAGAGGACTTTGATGATACTTGTGAAGAAAAGTATTGTTATAACGATGAATGTCCTATGTGGAAATCAAAAAATCATGATGGACAAACCAAATCATCTTATGATGAAAATAGAGAGTTTATAGCAAGTTTAGATCCAAACGATCCCGCAGATGCATGGTTCTTTGAAGATTAAAAGGAGGAGATCAATATTAGTCTAAATAAACAAATTCATATCTATAGTGTTGATACCAGTAGTTTTTATAATGATAAAGAAATGATTATACATAAACGTTTGAATAAAAACTATTATCTTAGAAACAAATTAATAAAAAAGATAAGTAAATTAAAATCTGATTCAAAATATATTGGTATTCTGGAGAAGTTTATACAGAATACCAATATGAGATTAAAAAAATATAAAAATTCTTTATATGATGAATTCAAATTAAATAGTGGTATTAGAAATTTACGTAGAGATGCGTTAAATAAATACAATGTAATTTCTGTTTTTGATTCAGTTCTTACAAGAACAATACAGATTCCAGAAAATACATTAACTGCTGATATTATTATTGTTCAAACATATTTCTTTGATGTAATTGAAGACATAATACTTGATGATTTTATGTTCGGAAATGAAAAATATGTATGTTTAACTGCCAGTGCAGGACAAATAAGAACAAAAAAGACAGTTTTTATTAAGGAAAGTATTTTATTAGAATATAGGAATACATTAATGTGCGGATTAACAATTGAAGATATTAATGTATTAGGTGGAGTAAATATTAATAAATACTTAGCTTACTTAGCCTTAGCAAATTCAGCGACAGATGTATGGAAAGAATTTGATATTACAAAATCAATTGTTGTGGAAGATATGGAAACAGAAGTAGAAGGTGTTGTCGATTTTATAAATGATATAACATATGAAATTATTAGACAAAAAATGAAAATCCCAGTTTCTCATACAGATGGATGTGGAATGATGTTACCAAGTTTAAGTGATAAAAGCATGATGGTTAGATTACCGTGGATAAAGGGATTGCTAGTCCCATTTGCATTTGATAAATTCATTATTGAAGCAAATAAAAATGAGGAAGGTAAAATATATGGCAATATATTCGATATTTATGGAAAAGAACACGATATTATAAAAGAAGGAATAGAGGTAATTTTTACACGTAGTCAATTCAAAATGTATAAATATTATCAAAATAGCCATAATGAGCAAGAAGTAATTACTAAGTATGGATGGGATGTTTATAAAGACAATTATTTAAAATATAAGTGCCAAGCTGGGAAATGTAATGAAGAAGAAATTGATTTTAGTGACGCAAAAATAAATTATCAGATGCTTCAGACATTAACAGATATGGATAATAAAGAATTAGAAATAATTGCGAAAACTACTAAACATAATATACTGAACATCGGTAGAGATAGAAAGACAATGTTAAAGGTATTGGGGGTAAAAAAATCAAATAAAAATAAAAACAATATTCAGCAAGCATTAGAGATTTATCCTGAATTGTTGAATGATACATACAGTAAAGAAATATTAAAACAAGTTAAAAAAAGCATGGTTAAAGAAGGTAGGTCTGCAAAATTAGATATAAATGGAGTATATACATTCATTATTCCAGATATTTATGCCTTTTGTGAATTTTTAATTCTTGGAGATAAAAATCCAAAAGGATTACTTAATGATGGAGACGTGTATTGTAAATTATATGAAACTTATCCTAAGTTAGATTGCTTGCGAAGCCCACATTTGTATAGAGAACATGCAATTAGAAACAATGTAATTGATGATAAAAAGAAAGACTGGTTTATAACTAATGGAGTATACACATCTTGTCATGATCTAATATCCAAAATTTTACAATTCGATAGACATTACATGTCGAATCAAAACTTGGCTAACCTATAAAAATAGGGTGTCATATAACATCGGAAAAAATAGTTATATGGCTAACGGGGAAATCGTAGTGAGTAATGTCACCGACAATCCCGTAGGAAAATCGGTCTATTCTTTTAAACCTTTAGAGGGGGTTTGAAAGGCTATAAATAATTTTTACATTTATGAGTGGTATAATGTTGATACGGGATATGTGTTTTATGTTGGTAAGGGATGTGGAAAAAGATATAAATTGTCTACAAAGTCAGTCAGAAGTAAACACTTTCTGAATTATAAAAATAAATATAATTGCGATGTTAGAATAACCCATTCTAATTTAAAAGAAGAGGAATCTTTTAAATTAGAAAAAGATACAATTGAAAAATATAAAAGTAATAATCAATGTAATTGCAATTATACGAATGGTGGTGAAGGTATTAGTGGATACATACACTCACAAGAAACAAAAATAAAAATATCAGAAACCCATAAAGGAGAACTAAATAGTCAATTTGGAGTATCCCCAAAAGAAAGGATGGGAGATAATTATGAAGATTGGTTAATTAAAATGAGTGAAGTAAAAATGGGTTCTTCCAATCCTAATTATAATAATGATACATTAAAAATAAAATATAAGGAAAACCCAGATTTAGCTTTAGAGAAACAATCAAGAAAAGGCATTAAAAATGGAATGTCAACAAAAATACAATTATATGATCAGAATATGAATTTTTTAAAAGAATTTGATTATATAGGTTTATGTTGTGAATACCTACATAATAATTATGGATTTTCAAGTAATGCGGAAATTGTAAGACTTGGTATTAGAAGAAGTATTAAAAACGATGTTCCATATAAGAATTTTAAGTTTATTAAATTATAAAATAATATTAAAAGAATAGACCGATAACCTCTAACGACTATCGAAAGGATAGGAAATTGAAAAATATTTCCGAATAACCGAGTAGAGTAGAGATTATGTGAAAATCATAACTCGAAACGCCAAGCATAATAATACTGTAATGTATTATTATGAAGATATAGTCTGTGCCATATAAAAGTATGGATTACGCGGTAGATGGAGATAAATCTTTAGTTGTTGCTTGTCCTACATTAATTTCAATTGCAGAACGTAATATGAAAGATATAGTTCCACTTTATTATAATATGAGAAAAGCACCAGCAGAATTAATTACTAAAAAAAGTATTTATAATGGTTTAAAAATGGCATATACTGGTGGAAACATTGGAATGGGTAGTAATAATATTACAAAGATATGGAATAGTGGTAAAGTAAATTTAGATGTAATTAAATTACTATGTATGGAAAACAATTTTACAATTGATTATGCTAAAACTTTGTATAAACCAGTAAGACCAAAGTCTAAAAAGAATATGATTACTGATTATACTAAATTAAAGACCCCTCATTTTTTTATTTATGCTAAAGATAAAGAGAAAGATAAGGTTGAATTAGTTAACAATAGCGTTGTAAATAGATTAGAGAAGATAATTCCAAATACTAAAATTAGTTTTACTGCTACAGGATTAGGAAATTTTGATTATAAAATGCTTATGAGAAATAAAAAAGTGGAGTTAAACGAAGATATTATAAAAAAATATAAGGAGTTAGATTTAAAAAAGCATTTTATGATAAATTCTACATATGAGGAAGATGAACAAAACAATGTGATTTATTTATATCAAGAAATTGTAAAAAGCATACTAGAAATAAATAGTGATGTTTATTATGTAACAGATGTGTTAGTAAAATATCTGTATGAATTTAAGAAGTCAAACTTTAAAACTACTTTATGGGAGTGCTTTGGGGATATTATTGTTGATAATCTGAAAACAAATGTGGAAACTAGTAAAATATATTGTGAAGTTTGTGGTGATTTAATAGTACAAGAAAACAATAAATCTAAGTATTGTGAAAAGTGTGCAAAAGACATAAAAATGAAGAAGGATAGGGAGAGGATGCAAAAAAATAGAAATAGTCGAAAATAGAAAACCTCTACAACCCTACTCCCACAAGGGTTTGAAAAACAGCTATATTACTTGATTTACTCAAACGTAGTCATACCAACACTTTCAGCGTTTTGCCATAATAGTCTCTAAGGGAAACATAGACTAATATACAAAAATAAGAGATATGCAAACACCCTTTAAAGAAGGGTATGATTTTAAATTAATTATACCCTTACGTTCATACAAAATTTAAGACCATTAATCTTTCCTTACTAACTAAATCATACACAATTGGCTATGTTAGTAGAAAACTTTGCTTAAAATTATCTATCGAGTTTTGCCAATAGGACTTGAAGATAATTTGGCATGTATTATCGAAGTAACGCTGAAATATGCACTAAAGGGTTTTAGATAATACAAAATCTCAACTAAATCAACGTCGAATATGAGTAGTCTTTGGTCGGATGAAAATAGGAGACAAATATGCTGTTAGCACATGAAAATTTGCCAAACCCGATTTACAGAGGTGAGGACTTGTGTTAGACCACAGCATATCGAACTAAATAGAGGGTAAAAGAGTAGGTTTTAAATTTATTACTTACTCTTCCCTACTAAATTAGTTATTAAATCGTATTGGTCGATTGCGATTTATATAAAAAATATCTTATAATTAAAAACATAACAAAACAATTAAACTCCAAAAACAATCCCAAAAGGAGCATCAATAACATACATTGAAAAAAATTACAAAACAAGAAATGTCATACTTAATCAATCTAAAAATTCTCAAACAACATCACGGCAACTATGGAGATAATCTAGTAGTAATAGGAAAATTCAGTAGCAAATCTCGTAAACAACGTTACATTACAGACCCATACTATAATTATCTACTCAGATTGAAACAAAACGATAAAAATAAACAGACTATTGATGATATAAAAGATAATCAAAGGTATTTGTTTAGTAGTGGTATGGATAATAGTAACAATAGCAAACGTGTCTTATGATACTAAGTAGTAAAATAAATAGTAGAGGATTGGTTTATATTGCCCGATAAACCATGTCAATCACCTTACATTGATTCAAATGTATTAATGGATCACCCTAAAAAAGTTTTTGAAGATTTTTCAGATTCGGGGATACAATTATCAGGATTTGTTCTTGGTGAATTAGATAATTTAAAGAAAAATGGTAAAACAGAAGAGGTAAAATTTCAGGCCCGTAGAGCGACTAGATATATAAACGCTAATCGAGACAAAATTACATATATCATCGATGAAACAGATTATAATAATCTTCCTTCATGCTTTGATAAAGGGATTATGGATAATAAAATAATCTCACTTCTGAAGGTTTTGTACGAAAAAGATAATAATACAATCGCTTATAGTAATGATATGTTATTTAGAGTTAAATGTGATTCTCTTAATATTCCTTGTAAACAATATGGTGGTGAAACATCTAATGATATTTATAAAGGATATCAAAAATTATCAGGAGATACAAACTTCATAAATAACTTTTTTACAGACATTGATAATGGCATCAATAAGTATCAATTTGTAGTAAATGAGTATCTAATATTTTATAATTCAGATGAAAAGAAAGAAAATGAATATAGATTTAATGGTAAAAAGTTTGTCGGATTGAAACTACCTGATTCAAAAGTTATTAAAGGTAAGAATAGTTTACAGAGATGTGCTTTAGATTTGTTGAATAACAAAGAGATACCAATAGTTTGTGTCAACGGAAAAGTCGGGAGTGGAAAGACTTATTTGTGTGTAAGAATGGGATTGCATCAAACAGTAGATAAAGGTGATTTTAATAAACTTTTAGCAATTAGAGAAGCAATAGGCGAAGGAAAAGAAGTTGGATATCTTAAAGGCACATTTGAAGAAAAAACAGAAATGTTCTTTAAACCAATTGTTCATTCATTAGAAGGTGGAGAAAGAGAATTACAAATCCTTTTATCCCGTGGAGTGTTGGAATCTAATATTCCATTTTACCTTAAAGGAACAACATACGATGAGACAGTAATTGTTGTCGATGAATCTGAGGATCTTTCGCCCAAGCAATTAAAACTTGTCGGTACAAGACTAGGGGATAAATCTAAAATTTATTTAGCAGGAGATTATAAACAATCTAGTGTAGATTCTTCAGAAAGAAATGCTTTAGTACAAATGTGTAATGAATTAAAAGGAACTAAAGAATTTGGGTGCATTTATTTAGAAGAAGATGTAAGAAGCGTTGCTTCTGGTATATTCTCAGATTTATTTGAGAAGAAATAATACAATTTTACTCCCTCAGACTGTCTTTCTGTACGGAGTCAAGGGACAGAGTGTATATCTGTTACCTCTTTAAATTAATTCAAGGAGGGTAGTCATTATATTAATGGATTTTTGTTAGGTAGAAAAGTAAAATCATTGAAGATAGGTCTTTGTGCTTAATAAAAAAGCACAATGCACCAATATTAACTACATAATCTAAAACTCACAAGGTTTTAGATTAAAATACCAAAACATCATAACAATTAATAACAAAAAATAAAAATTAAGAATAAAAGGGGATATATTAAAACATGACGAAAAACGAAATGATTACAGCAGTAAGTTTAAAAGGTGAAATGTCAAAAAAGGACGCCGAAAAAGCAATTAATGTTGTATTAGATGTGATTAAAGAGACTGTAGCAACTGGAGAACCTGTGAAAATCGTTAATTTTGGTAACTTTGAGAAGAAACCTACTAAAGGTACAACTGGTATAATTCGATTTGGAGATCGTAAAGGTGAAACTTGGACTTCAGAAGATTCATTTAGGGTTGGATTTAAAGTTGGTAAGGAGTTTGCAGATTTAGTTAAGCAATAAATATATAATCTTGTATCGCACAGTAAGTCCTTATATTTAATAGATATCTTTAAATATAAGGCAAAGCGATACGTTGCAATATTTGAGCGTAAGGCAAATTCTTTAATACAAATGATATATTCATAATATAAAATAAATATAAAAAGGTGGAATAACAAAACAATGGCAAAATCAAAACTCACTGAAACAAAGAAAATTACACATAAATTAGCAACTGAAGGTGAATTAACAATTGTAGATTCAGTAATTGTAATTAATATCCCAGATGAAGGTGTTAAGAATCTTCATGAGGTAATTAAAAATTTCTCAGGATGCTATGTAAAATTATCTATTACAGAAGAAGCAATTGAAGATGTAATGGATGAAGATAGTGAAGAGTCGGAAGATGAAGAAGATTAATTTTATTATTAATTTACAATCTAATTTATGAGGTGATATGTTATGTTTACTGAAGGAGATGGTTAATATGTTTACTGAAGATGAACGTGGAAACATTTGTGAACATGAATTGGATTAAACAAATATTATTAACTTATAATAGATAGTAATATTAATTTCTTTATAATAATTATTACAAAGTAACATAAAAATTGTTATCATCAGTAAACTTCCCTCTATAAATTGTTGTGGTGATGATTTTTGGAAATTGCATAAGCCAAGACAGCAACAATAAAAACTTGTTTTAGGGTTTGATAAAATTGGGTCAATGTTAGTGCAATTACAAACCCTCCCTAAAATCATGTGCATAAGTTAGTAAGACCTTGAAAGACAGGCATTGCTCTGATAAAGAGTATGAGGTTTATAGATGCACAAAATTCCCCTCATCACTCATTGTTTGTTCTTTATGGCGTTAATCACAGTTCATTTAAACTTTAGTGATAGAGAAAAATGGCATACTGCAATGAGACTGATGAAATATATAAGTATGCCAAAAGAGATAAGGAGAATTTATAGGGGTATAATTCTCCTTCATACAGAAAGAATTGAGTTAATTACTCTAACAAAGAAGAAAAATACAAATTGAAAGAAGGAAAACAATATGTCTAATTCACAAAATTCACAAAACACTAATTCAACAATTTCACTAAAAGAGTCCTTTCGCACATTGGTTTATATTGATAAAACTATTTCATCTCTAACTTCATATCTTTCTAATAAAAATAATTCTATTTCTGTACTTGAACAACATCTTAAAGAAAAGTCCAATCCAGAAGCAAAAAATGAGGAATTAGATACAACTACTATTAAAGAATATCCAGATGCTTCAACTGTAGATGTAATTAATCTTATTCAAGACTTGATTTCAGAAAAGACAAAATTAGAAATTTCAGTAGAGTTAGCAAAAAGAAATATAGTAATTCAAACTAAGGATAATAAAAATCTTAGCTTAGATTCTGCTATATCAAATGCAAAACAATCTAGAAATTTAGCTAATGTATTAAATAGTCTTATCAATATAAAAACAGACGAGAAAAAGACTGTCGCACAAGGATTTAAATTCAATCAGGAAGGTAATGAGACTCCATATAGGTATGATGTAGTAATTACTAAAACAATTAATTTTGATAGAAGTATTGTTAGTGATAATTATAAGTCATTACTAGAAAAAGCTGATAAACTTAGTATTTCTATTGAAAAATCCATGATGGAAGAAATTGTGGAATATGAATTCCCTTATAGCATTCATGATTCAACAGCAGATATTGTGAGTAAATATTTATATTCTATTGATTTATAATCTTTATCTAATAATTAACCATGACAATTAATTAGTAGAGATGCCTAACCACATCTCTACTAATTAAAACAACTAACCAGAAGCAAAGCAAGATATAGACTATTTATTTGGACATCTGAAATTAGATGTAAATTCAAGTTACCATATTCAAACATTGCAAAATAGTGCAGGTTATGTATATTAAATACATAATAATAAAACAAAATTTAGGTTTGCTGTCACAAGCAAGAAGAATCGCTAATCTATCACTAAGCGCAAAATCATTATTCACCAATACGATATGACATTAGTACATTATTCATAAATACGACAATCGTTTCGTTAATCACCATTTGATAAATTTTAGGATTTTAAATCCTTATAGAAGAACAAATATTAAAAATAAAGTATTTTAAAAGATACTCTCTTAGAAATAAGAGGATATTGATTTTTAATAAATAAATGGATAATATAATTAATTAAGAAAAATAGTCTTATTTTGCTTGCTTTTCTGGTTAGTATATAAAACACTAAATGGGTTTGATAGTACAACCCATATAAAAACTATCATTATAAACTTTTCTCTAATAAGGAGATGATTTTTATCAAATGGATAAAATGAAACTAAACAACAAAACTAAACTAAGTACAGGAACTCAAGTACAAATTCTTGACAACTCAAATTGGAATGGTTTATTTGCAATTGTTGATGATATCGTAGATATTGATAATAATAATATAAATATTCCGGTGCTATATTGTGTTAGTAAGCCGACTGAGAAATATTATGTTTATCCTGAATTGGAGGATAAGATTAGGATTGTCGGTGGTGATATTGATAATAATGATTATGACATAGAAAATGCTGATACTACTTGCCCTATTTGTAAAAATAGTAATAAGAGATACTGGTTGGCATTCTTTTATGATAAGACTTATTTAGTGTGTAGGGATTGTTGGTATAGTGAATTGATTTAGTTTAAGAAAGTGGGGATTTGATATGATTACTAAGGAAAAAGAATTTGTTTATATTTACAATCAATTTCAGTCACAATTTTATTTTTCTAAAGGAATTTTACCTTTAAAAGTAGGAAATGGAAGTAAAGGCGATACATATACTATGTTTAAAAATACAGATGAAGTAAAACAAGCATTCGGTGAATGGTGTCGTAGGAAATAAAAATTCCTACATGATATGAAGAGATATGAAGGGAAGCGTGAATTAATGCGTGACAGAGGAAATAAAAAATCATAACAATGCAAAAAGTCGTAAAGTTTATGTTACATATTTTGATGATGAAAGGTGATAAAACAATGAATATTTTTGAAACAAAAGATTTCTACTTGGCAGCATTATTTGTTAGTTACAAATTTCAATTAGTTGGTTCAGAGAAAAAAGATGAAAGTGTTTATTTTAAAATTGATAATAATAAACCTGAATTATTTCAAAAATTAATTAATGATTTTTTAAATTATAAAGCAATGGTTAATTTAAACAAATTAACTAAAGCAACATCCCTATTAAGAAGGGAATTAGACAAACATAAAATTTTAAAATAATTTTATTTGTCTGTGATGATGAAAGAGGTGATGCCTACAATGGAAGATAAAACTATGCGGATATTAGCAGATATTTTTGTTAGTGACGTTGATACGTTTAAGGATATAAAAGCACAAAAAGAAATTGGAGACTTTATAAAACAATATCTTAAAAAAGATGAAGATAATACTTTAACTGCTTCTCTTTTTGTAAAGGATGTTAAGAAACAACACTGGAAACCAAAAGATCATTTCACTAAAGTATTTAATTTAGAAATTGCTCATGCTGTTGAACAATATGGAATTACAAAAAGTGAATTAGCATTTTTATATTCTTTATCTCCTTATTTAAAATGGGAAATGAATTTAATCGTTGATTTGGAAGATAATCCATTAAATCAAATTAGTTTGGCAACATTATTAGACATTGATAGAAGAACTGTAAATAGAAATATGAAAAATTTAAGAGGAAAATTAGCAATAGTTAGTTATGAATTGGGTAAGGAAACCTTTTATTTGGTTAATCCTTATCTTCTTTATTGTGGTAAAAATATCAATATTCTAGTTCCTAGATTATTCGACACCATAGGATACGAAAAGTGTAGAAGTAATAGAAAGGATACAGCCACAAAACGCACTAAAATCAAGGATTCTGAGCAATAATTAGTGTCATAGATGTCACTTGAGAAGTTTTAAAAAGTAGGTTAAACAAGGTTTTATTTTAGGAGTCGGGACATGAATGTCACCAATGTCTGAATCCCTTATGCCAGTAGGTGTAGAGGGGTTTACTTGTTGTGTAGGCATTTCGAGATGATGAAAGGCGGTTATGCGATAATGGCAAAGGATAAGAAAATAGGAATATATAAAATAACTAATATAATAAATAATAAAGTATATATTGGTCAAAGTCAAGATATAGATACTAGGTTAAGAGGACACAAAAGCACATTAAAAGCGAACACTCATTTTAATATTCATTTACAAAGAGCTTATAATAAGTATGGTATTGATAGTTTTACATATGAAATTCAAGAAGAATGTAGTGAGGATATTATTAATGAGAGGGAATCTTATTGGATAGAATTTTATAATAGTAGAGACAGATTTCACGGATATAATATTGATTATGGTGGTACTAAAGATGTATTTTCAGAAGAGCATAAAATAAACATAAGCATTAGAAGAAAAGGGATGTATGAGATTGATGCAACTAATATAGATATTACATATTTAGAAATTTTGGAAGTTTTAAAACAAAAGACAAAGAATGAAAAATTATTGCTATATGCTATGCTTATAAATAGTAAAAGATATTCAGATGATAATGGTGTTTTCTATATGTCTTATAAAGAAATGTCTAGAAAAACTGGAATTAAATCAAAAAATACTTTAATAAAAATTATTAATCAGTTTAATAATAGTGGAATTATTAATATTGTAAGTAGAAATACGATACAAACAAATTCTTACAAAATAAATTATAGTATTGATGATGATAATAAAGAAAAGTTTATTGTGAATAAAGAAGAAAACAATTACTTAAATTCATTTGTAAAGTGCTTGTTTAAGTTTTATAATCGCAAAGAGCTTAAAAAGATGTTAAATGAAAGATATTATTTAAGTATATGTAGGTTATATAAAAGTATAAAATAAATATATAGGGTGGTATTAACAACATATTGGATAAAAAATTAATAGAAATTTGTTACCAAAAGTACAATAAGAAAATATCTGATTCTTGGGATACTTTAGCAAAATTGTATTATCCTCAAAGCACAGGTGAAGGATTAAGAAGTAAATTCAAGAAATATAGAAAAGCAAATGGAACATTAAAAGCAAAAGATATTATTAATGGTATTATTCTTGGTAATGGTGATAGAGAATTAATTATTCCTGCTTCTACTCCATCTAAACCTAATTATAAAGAATCTGTAGAAATCAAGCAAGATGATTCTCAAGTTTCTGATAAATTAATTTCTATGAGTCTTGAAGAATCTAAAGATCCTGAATTTGTTTTGAAATCACATGGATATTCGCCTGATAAGTTTATTTTGCTTAGTGCCAAAAATAGCATGTGGCATATGAATACTAAGGAAGATGGAGTAAAGGTTCTCTACAGTTCAAAGGTGAGCGTTAAACCAAGGACTGAAATATTACTTAATGAAGACAATATTACAAAAATACTAGACAATTTAATCAAAAACTACTCTATCCCATCCCCTAAACATACTAAATATAATCCCATCACAAATGGAAATTTGCTTATATTAAACATAGCAGATTTACATGTAGGATTAAAAAGTTACTTAGAAACAAGTAATAATGAATATGATGATGTAATTGCAACTAATAGATTTTTCTATGTAATTAATGATGTTGTAAGTAGAATTAAACATAAAGAAATAGATAAGATTATATTATTAAATCTAGGTGATATATGTAATTTTGATACCCCATATCAGACTACAAAAGGAACTCCTCAGACAGATCACTCAGTAAGTCATTATCAAATGTTTACGAAAGTATCTGATTTATTAATTAAAGCTATTGATATTTTATCACAAATTGCTCCTGTAGAAGTATGGAATTGCAATTCTAATCATGATAGATATACTACGTTTGGAATCTTTCAAGTTTTAAATTCGTGGTATAGAAATAATGATAATGTGTGGATTGATACCGGGACATTGGATAGGAAATATATTAAGTATGGGCGAGTATTAGTGGGGATAGCACACGATATTAATGAAAAGTCAGCATTTAAGACAATACATAATGAAGCAAAAGAATATATTAGTGATTGTGATTATTTGTATTGGTTTGTTGCACATCAGCATAAGACAATGGTCATTGACGATTATGGGGTTGAGATTAGGAGATTACCAACTGTGAGTTCTAATTCAGAGTGGTCTTATTCTCAAGCTTATACTGGTACAGTTAAGAAGAGTCAAAGTTTTATTGTTAGTAAGGAATATGGGATTATTGATATTATGAATACTGTGATTAAGGATTAATTAAATAACTGAAGGGTAATAAGTATATGGAAATTATGATACCAATTAATAAAATTATCGAGGAAATTAAACTCAATGCCTACATTAATGAGCGCACAATCTACATTAACGACGATTCTATCAATGAAGAAACCGAATTTATTGTTAATAGAATGTTTGAGAAAATAGTAGAAAGAGATAAAGCAAGTGGAATAACACCTTCCAAAGCAGAACCAATTATTCTTAAAATTTCTAGTTATGGTGGCTCAGTTTTTGCATCACTAAGTATAATTGCTACCATAGAAACACTCAAGGAGAGTGGTTATAAAATCATTGGTAAAGCATATGGAAAAATAATGAGTGGTGCGTTTAAGATTTTCATATCTACTTCTGAGCGTATTTGTCAAAACCATACTCGATTTCTCTACCATCAAGTACAAAGTTTTGAAATGGGAAATACATCAGTAGAGCAAACAAAAAGAAAGTTAAAAGACCTAGAGGCATCATGGCGTAGGTGTCAAGATGTAATTCTTAAATATACTAATATTACTCAAGAAAAACTTGATGATATTACTGAACATGATTTGGACGTATATTTATGGCCTGAAGAAGCAATTTTACTGGGATGTGTAGACAAAATAATCTAAATTACAAGGAGAAATAACATATGTGCGATAACTGCAAAGAAATAATCACAGAAACCTCAGAAACCTCAGAAACATCTAAACCAGATACAAATACAGAACCAGAAACAAAATCACCATTAGATGACATCCTCATGTTCACAGAACCTTTTTCCATTTCTACAGATAATCTAGAAAATGATAAAGATATTCAAATTGATAAAGATGAATTTATTAAAGGAATAAAAGAAGCAAGTTATTTTTCTGGATTTTATACTTGTTTGATTAATTCAGGTATGTCTATGGAAGATGTAGTTTCTATTATTATGAATAAAATGAATGTTGATCACAATATTACCATGTCTCGTATTCAGACAGATGGAAGCATTGAAGTTTCTAAGAATAGTGTATTATTAAAAGAGAAGGATATGTTGTAAGTTTTATTAAAACATAAATAATACAATCTAACTTTAACATATAAAGATAAAATAAAATATAAAAGCGAGGAATATTAATTATGCTGATTAACAAAATAAAATATACATTATCTCAAGTTGAAGAAATTATTGATTCTCACTTAGACTCTGAACAAAATTTAATGTTTATTTGCGACTTTTCAGTAGCTCATTATATTTATGATTATATCCACAATTACTATGGGATAGATGCTGAATGTATGGAATTGTCAAGTGATGTTGATGAATACTATGTCAGTTTACAATTTTACAAAGATAAAGAAATTGGTTTCTTTTGTGAATTTGCTAAAATGGATGATGGTACATATAAATATGACGAGGTAGATAATATAGATTATTTTGTGATGTCTGATATGAGTTTTGGAGATGTTAGAGAATTCTTAGCAGGAAAAGGTAGGGTAATATTTTGTGAATTTGATAATGAGAATTGTTTGGAAGAAGAATATGATTGTGAAAATGTTGATGAATTGTTAGATGGTGAAGAGCATTATCAAAATTGTTCTTGTGTATCATGCAAACAATTCCGTGGAGAATTTACTGAAGATGAAGAATATGAAATTGGTTTAGTAGAACATTATGCTGGATATATTGAGAATAGTGAATGTGAGTATGGATCAGAATTAAGGAATATTCTTTATAGTATGTTGCAGGAATGTATGTCTATGGGGTATGAAAATGCTAGAGAAGAAAATGATGAAGAAATCGAAGGAAAAAATACTGTTAATATTCATATTGATAATTTGATTTGGGATAATAGTAAACTTGACAAAGAAAATTTAGATAAAATTGCAAAATATACTATTTTAAAGATTGAGGATAATTTGAGAAAGAGATAAAATTATTAGATTGTAATTTATTTATAAGTAGATCAGACACATCATTAATTTGGTGTGTCTACTTGTGCTTATAAATAAATAAGCATTAATAAAAATAACTGACTTTAATATTTAGAGTTTAGTCAGTGCTCTAGAAAGGATGATAAAAAATGTATCAAGAGAAAATGGTGGTCTGTCTCAAAAATAATGGCAAAATCCTTAGAGAAAAAGAGGGGATAATTCAAATTCCATTTGGTAGCGAGTATTCTATTTATATCAAGAATATGGAATCAAGAAAAGCAAAAGTTAAGATATCTATAGATGGAGTAGATGTACTTAATGGCCAGTCATTATTAGTTAATCCAAATGAGACAACTGAATTAGAAGGATTTTTAAGTGATTGTACTGCAAAAAATAAGTTTAAATTTATACCAAAAACAAAAGAAATTTCTGAATATCGTGGAGATAAAATTGAAGATGGATTGATTAGGGTTGAATTTTGGTATGAGAAATTAAAACCAATTACTCAACAGATTAATCAAGTATTTAATCCTATTAGCCCTTGGATTACTTATAAACAACCTATTTATGATTATAATCCTACTTGGATAACTGTTACGTCTAGTACAACACCTAAATCTGTACAGACTGATTGTTTAAGATCGTTTGATAATAGTATTTGCCAAACTAGTTTTACTGCACAGAATTGTTCTTTAAATAATTCTGTAAATCTTAAAAGTTTTGATGAGGGAATTACTGTAAAAGGCGAAGAGATTAATCAAGAATTTAAATATGGGAATATCGGTGTATTGGAAGAAAATTCTCATGTGATTATTTTAAGATTAGTTGGGTTTAATGATATCGGAGACAAAGTTGAGAAGGTTGTTACTGTAAGAGATAAATTGCAATGTAAGATTTGCGGTAAAGTTAGTGGATCTGATGCTAAGTTTTGTGATAGATGTGGGAGTTATTTGGAATAGAAATAAATAAAATTTTGCTATAGATAGTGATCCTAGCTTTTGTTAGGAGTATTTTTGTGTAACAAAATAAGTTATACAAGGATAGGTTGCTATATAAATGCACTGATAAGTATTGCTCGTACTTCCACTATAAAAATGAGCAGGAGGATTTGCTATGTCAAATCAATTAGTAAAACTTAAAGAACTGGAGTTAATGGAAGTTGATTTTAATGGTAATCTAATCATAGTCGTAAAAATGAAAGACACTGGTAAAAGTTATGTAGGTGTGAATTGGATTTGTAATGGAATAGGTTTGTCAGAAGGTCAGTTAAAAAATGAGAGAAAAAAGATTCAAGAAGATATTGTACTTTCTAAAGGGGGACGTAATCTCATCCTCCCCACAAAAGGAGGTAATCAGCAGTCATTATGTCTTGAGTTAGATTTTTTACCTTTATGGTTGGCTAAAATTTCTATTACTAAAGATATGCAAAAAAATAAACCTGAAGTTATGGATAAACTTATTGATTATCAATTGAATGCTAAAGATGTATTATCTAAAGCATTTTTTGGAAAACAAGAAAAATGGGACTTACAACGTGAAGTAGGTAAAGTAGATAGGAAAAGAATGACTTCTAGTATTCAAGAATATGTTCCAAATATAAATAAGTATACATATAGCAATTACACTGACATGGTATATCTTATTTTATTCAATATGAAAGCAAAACAAATAAGAGAAACCAGAAATATAAATAAGAAAAGTGATTTAACTAGAGATTATTTAACTGAGACTGAATTAAAGATTGTAGATGAAGCAGAGACGATTGTAACTGCATTGACTACTTTGGGATTTAAGCAGGATTATATAAAGCATCAATTAGAGGTTAAATATGGAAATAAAACGTTGGATAATAGTAATAAGGATTTATTGAATTAGATAATAATTTAATATTTTGTAAGTTATAAGACGCTTGAGCAATCAGGCGTTTTCTGTGTGGATGGAATTGTGTTTAGATTATGCCTAGTCTTAATTGACTAGGTATTTATGTGAGCATAATTTGTTCATATGAGTAAGGAAGTAAATTGTGAGGAGTAGCTACCTCATTCTGTGCGGCTTTCTTACTCTATTTATTTTGTATCGCACAGAAATAATATTACGCATAGAAAGAAGGAATTAGAGATGTTAATTACAAAAGAGGTAGAAGTAACTTGCCTGTCAAACAATAAGAAATACATTGAAAGTTTAGGTCATAAATGGGAATACAAAAAAGTCATTACAATTAATGTTCATAAATTATTAGATGGTAGTAATGCACCAATCCAATGTTTATGTGATTATTGCTTAGAAGAAGGAATAGAAACAGTTATATCTAAACCATATTATAAATACACAAATAGTCATAAAAATCAACCTATAATAAAAGATGCGTGTGATAAATGTAAACATAAGAAACAAGAAGAATTATGCTTAATTAAAAATGGAGTCAGGTATAGTCCACAGATAAAAGGTGTGGGTAGTAAAATTGCAGTTGCTAAAACTAAATATAATATTAATGGAATAGATGAAGAGTTCAAAGAAAGAGACTTAGTATTATTAACTAAAACTTATAAAAATGCAGAATCATATATGGATTTCATTTGCAACAAACATATAAATAAAGGTGTTCAGTCTATAAAATATGGAAATTTCAAATATAAAGATCAAGATTGTAAATATTGTTCTTGGGACAAATTAAGTAAAGATAAACGAAGAGATTTTAGTGAAGTTCAAGATTTATTTAAAGATAAAAAAGTAATTCTTTTATCAAAAGAAGAAGATTATATTAATAATCAATCACCATTGGAATATGAATGTCCAATACATAAGGGAATAATCCAATCTAAATCTTATGAATCAATGCTTCATTCTTATGGTTGTAATCTATGTAGTTATGATATGCACAAAGGAGAAAACAACCCAATGTGGAAGGGTGGTTTCTCTGAAATAAATTCAATTTTAAGAGATTCTATTACAGAATGGAAGAAAGAATCGATGATAGTTTCAAATTATAAATGTGTTGTAACAAATAAACGATTTGATGTAATTCATCATTTATATGGATTTGATAAAATATTTGAAGAGATATTCGAGAATTTAAATATCGAAAAAAGAAGATTTATTAATGAATACTTAGATGAAGAATTAATATTAATGAAAAATGAATGTGGTAGATTACATAAAGTTCATGGAGTAGGTGTTTGCTTAACTGGTGGTGTTCATGCTTTATTCCACAAGGTTTTTGGGTATGGTGAGAATAATGTAGAACAATTTAATGAGTTTAAGGAAAATTATATTAGTGGTAAATATAAAGATTTAGAAGAAGTTGGTTAAAGACTTCTTCTAAATTTAATTAAAAAGAGGTGAGACCTATTCCAAGAGTTGGAAAAACAGTGAAAGAACCTAAATTAAATATTCCAGATAAAATATATTGTAGGATGTGTGAGGATTATAAAGCACCTTCTGCATTTTATGAATGTACTAACCCCATGTTAGATAAGAATGGTTATATGTCAGTGTGCCGTGATCATTGCAATGAGATTTTTGACAACTATTTTTCTATACATAATAGTTTAGAAATTGCTTTAAAGTTGACTTGTCAAGATTTAGATGTTAGATATAGTGAAGATGCTTTAAAATCTGCAAAAACACATATGGAAAGTATAATGACAAAGGGTAAAAATGCAAATAAGGTTTTCGGGTACTATAAAAGTAAGTTAAGTTCAACAAACAAAAGCAATGAAAAAATGGAATCTTTTAGATATAAAGATAGTAATTTTCTAAGACAAGAAAATTTCGATATTGAAAATGAAGATGTTGATGACGACCTTATTCTATTTTGGGGAAAAAGTTTTAATATAGATGATTATATATTCTTAGAAGCTGAATTATCTGCGTGGAAAGAAACCCATAAATGTGACAATCAAGCTGAAATAACTTTATTAAGAGAAATATGTATTAAAATACTTGAAATTAGACAAGCAAGAGATAAGGGTGATGGCGTTGGAGGTCTTCAAAAAGAATTACAAGACTTGTTAAAAACAGCATCTCTCGACCCTGCAAAAGCCAATGCAGCGAGTGCAGGGAAATCTCATGATTGTTTTGGTAAGTGGGTTAAAGATATTGAACAATTTAAACCTGCTGAGTGGTTTGAAGATCAAGAAAAATATAAAGATATGGATGGTTTTATACCTTATATTAAAAATTATATAGTTAGGCCAATTGAAAATTTTATAACAGGAGTTAGAAATTTCGTTGTTGATGATAATATTGATGCTGATTTAGACAGTGTGGATGTCGGAAATAATGATGGTGATTATAATGGGTAGATCATACAGTAAATTTGAAAATAATTTTAGCAAATATGCTGGTCATAGCGATCAATCTAAGGCACCAAAAACAATGATCAAAGACAAAGAAATAAGTGAACAGCGACAAGATAATTTAATAGACTGGACAACATTTTATCGTAGAAATATACATCGCTTCATACAACATTATTTTGGAGTTCAGCTTTATTGGTATCAAGTTTTATGGATTTATTTTATGAGTATTTCTGAGAATTTTGTTACAATCGCATCGAGGGCAGCAGCAAAAAGTTGGTTGATCGCTGTATTGGCCTATGCTCGCGGAGTGCTCTACGCGAATTCTGAAATTGTAATTGTAGCAACAACTTTAAAACAGGCAGCTATTATTTTTGGGAAAATGGCAAGATTGAAGGATGATTATCCTAATATAGCAAGAGAAATTAAAACTTTTTCAGATACTCAAAATAATTGTAATTGTACACTACATAATGGCACAACCATTAAAATTGTTGCATGTTCTGAATCTGGACGAGGGGAACGTTCAACATTTACAATAGGTGAAGAATTTCGAATTATGGATAAGAATAAGTTTGACTCAATTGTAAAACCTTTTGCATATGCAAGGCAAACTCCATACTTAAAAGATCCTAAATATTCAAGTATAAAAGTTCTAATAGAAGAACCAAGGCAAATTCTTATATCTTCTGCTTATCACAAAGGATTGTGGTGGTATAAAGAAACACTAACTACTATAAAAATGATGTTACAAGGCAAAGACTCTGGATTTATTGCTTTTGATTACTTAATTGCAATAAAGCATAATATTAAAACTTTAAAAGTAATAGCAAGAGATAGGGCTACTATGGATTCAATTACTTTTTTAGAAGAATATGAGAATATACCTTGGGGAGAAAATAGTAACGCTTATTTTAAGTTAGAAATGTTTCAAAAAAACAGGAATTTGAAGAAAGCTTTCTATCCTTTAAGAAATGACATGCTTGATAAGAAAAAAAATCCTAACGACATCAAACGTGTAGAAGGAGAAATAAGAATTGTTTCGGCTGATATTGCAACTAGAAAAAATGAAAAAAATGACAATACTATAATAAGTTGTATTAGAGCGATACCAACTGCAAAAGGTTATGAAAGAGAATTTGTTTATCAGGAGGCACATCAAGGGGAACATACTGGAAAACAAGCATTAAGAATTAAGCAAATTTATCATGATTTTGAAGCTGATTACATAGTATTAGACTTACAACAAGCAGGAATTGCAGTTTTTGAAAGACTAGCTGTGCTTACTAAAGATGAAGAAAGAGGAATAGAATATGAAGCTTTTACAGTTTTTGACCATAAGTCATTAGACAAAAAGTTAATTGAAGAATTGCAAGAAAAAACTTTGGGTTTAAATGCAAAACCAGTAATTTATCCAATAATGGCAAATTCTAAATTAAATAATGATATAGCTGTTGATTTTAGAGATAAATTACAAAGAAGTATGTGTAGTTTTCTTATAGATGATAATGATGCAGAAGTATATTTAACGAAACACAATAAAGAATATGCAAATAATAATGGAAAAGATGTAAATATTAATATATGGTTCGTTAAACCATATATTGAAACACAACTGTTAATTAATGAATCAGTAAATCTAGAATACTCTTTTAATGGTGGTAACATAAAATTAGATACTGTTGGGACTGCTAGGCGTGATAGATATACGTCAAATTCATATGGAAATTATTTTATATCATTATTAGAATTAGATTTATTAAAAAATACTAATGATGACTACGATTTTGTATTTTCATACTCATAACAAATCCCTAAAGAAAGGAGGAATAACTTCTCTTGACAAAAAACAATACACCTCAAATAGAAACATCCACCTCCCCTCAATTCTCAACATCAAATGAAATTGAATTAAACTCATTATCGTATAATTCATATTCATTTTCAACAGGAAGATTAGATACTGATAATATACCAATGAGCGATTTAAAACAATATGTCAAATATCCAATGATATATAATGAAATATTGAGAACTATATCAAGGCAGTCCTACGGATTAAATGGTATATATGGTCAGAGTATCGACAAAATGGTAGCTCTTCCGACATTATCTTACATAACTACATTACGCAACAAAACACCACAAATGAAAGATAAAAAAAACAAATTTAACACAATACTTAAAATATTGAATATTGATAGAACTACTAGAGATATTTTAAGACATCTATTTATCGACGGGCAATATATCGGGATCTTGAGGGATTCTACGGCAAGTAATAAAAATTTAGATACTGGTTCAATGGTAATAGAATCTATTGACAGATTAGAAGGATTGTCATTAGATGATAATTTTATGATTCAACCTTTAGATTTAGATTATTGTAAAATAGTTGGATTTCAAAACAATATATCCATTGCTGCATTTGATATGATGTACTTTGATCAATTTAAATACGGAGGATTACTTAATGAAATTAAAAATTATCCTCGTGATTTTGTAAAAGCGTATATGAATTATAAGAAAGATTGTAGTAAAAGATGGTTTATTCTTGATTATAGAAAAACTATTGCATTAAAAGCGAAAGCTAATGAAATTGATGCATATGGGATTCCTTTTGGCATCTCGGCTTTTGTTGATATGAAAGCAAGTGATGACTATAACGATAGTCAATATCAATTAATTAGTGAATTAGCAAGCAGTATATACTACCTTGTCTTACCTAGTGGGGAAAAAACTGGGTCTTGCTCATTAAATTCAACTCAGCAAAAAGAAGTTATCGAAGCATTTAAAGGTGCTGTAAAAGTTAATACTAGTGGAAATATTTCTAGGATTTCAACACTTAGTCTTGCTCCTGGTACAACAATTAATAGACTAGCTAAAGATGCGTCGTTAATTACGGATACTTTGAGCGACGAAAATATAAAGAAGATATCGACTAATTTAGGTATTGCTAGTTCTGCTTTAAATGCTGAAAGTAATAGTGCTAATTTGGGAAGTTTACAAATTAATTTAGACTTGATTTCTGCACAAGTGTTTCAGCATATTAATGAAATAGCAAGGGAAGAAACTAGAGTAATTAATGAAAACTTAGGTATTACACCTTTTAGCTATATTGATATAAAGTTCCTTCCAATTACATGGTTAAATAAGAAGGATGTTTATGAAAAAGCAAAAGACCTATACTTAACTGCAGGGGGAAGCAGGATATTTTATATTGCTGCAGCCGGATTTGATCCAGTAGATTATCTTGGAATTTGTGATCAAGAAATTGAGGATGGTTACGATGAGCAGTATGCTCCCCATATAACCTCGTTTACAGCTACAGACAGTGCTGATACATCTAATCCAGACAGTAATTTGGGTGGAAGGCCACCGAAAGACACTTCAGAGTTAAAAGAATCAGGATTAACCACGAAAAATTTAAAGAGTAATGAACAGAGAGTTAAGAATAAAAAATAATATTGTAATTTTTAATAAGAGATAGGTTGGGCTTGCAATCCAACTGATAAGGCTAGTTCCTTTCACTAGCCTTCTTTTATTTGTTTAATTTTAAGAAAGGATTCTCATTAGAAAGGAATGATAAAATGGATAAAAATTTTATAGAAATTACTAATTTTTGTAGTAGTAGAATAATTGATATAAGCATACGAGAATGTGGAATATATGCACTGTATAATATTGAAAATGGAAAGATTTATGTTGGTAGTAGTATAGACATGTACACTAGAACGAGAAGACATCTTTCTGATTTAAAAAATGGAAAACATTATAATAGATATTTAATTAGAGCATATAAAAAATATGGAAATTCAATAATACCTGTTGTTTTAGAAATTGTAAAAAATAGAGAAAGTCTAATTGAACGTGAACAATACTGGATTGATCATTTTGAAAGTTACAATAATAAGGTTGGGTATAATATTTGTATTATTGCAGATAGATTAACTGGTATTTTTAGAACTGATGAAGAAAAGAAACATTTAAGTATTATAAATACTGGCAGAAAACTTACAGAAGAGACTAAACAAAAAATAAGTGAATCTAGAAAAGGAATTCAATATTCAGCAGAAACATTAAAAAGGATGAGTGATTCACATATTGGCAAAAATTTATCTGAAAGTGCAAAAGAAAAGTTAAGAAACAATATAAATATAATTCCAATATATCAATACAGTTTAGAGGGAGAATTTATACAAAAATGGAAAAGTTCTGCTGAAGCATCAAGAACTAGTGGATTTGAATCATCTTCTATAACAAAATGTTGTAGAGGGAAATTATATAAGCATAAGGGATTTATTTGGAAATATGAATATTTTGAAAAATTAGAACTAAAATTTAAAAAGATTATTCAAAAAGACTTAAATAATAAAATAATAAAAATATGGGATTCTATGAGTGATGTTTGTAAAACTTTAGCATTTAGTTCTAGTGCTATATGCCAATGTTGTTTGGGTCATTGGGAAAAATATAAAAATTTTAAATGGGAATATATGTTTTGTTAAACTATTTTAAATTAAATAATAACAACAAATATTAAAAAGGAGGGCATATAATGCCAAATACAAACACAAGCAACAAAAATAAGAAAGTGCATAGCGTTTTCTTAGGAAGAAAAATCAGAGAGTTCTACAAATTAAATGACAATGGTTATTCCAATGCATATTTAAGCACAGAAAAAGAAACATTGGAAAGAGTAGAGTTACTAGAGGTAGAATTAGACTATGAATTAAAAATAGGTGATGAAATTTTCTTACATGAATATGAAGTTTATGCAAAAGTTCAAAAAGTAACAAATGGAACAGATAGTAAGGTCTATTATAATCTATCTTATGTTGTTGAAGAAATTGATGATAAAGAAGATACTTATAAGGAACTTATTGACCAATATAATAGTCTTAAAGAAAAATATGATACTGAAAAAGAAAAACAAAATAAAGAATTGGCAGAAAAGAATAATAAAATAAAAGAACAATCAGAAAAAGAGGAAGTTGAATTTAAAAGAGTTCAAAATGAAAGAATTGAATGGCAAAAAGATAATTTTGATAAACTAAAGGGAATTGTATGTAACAAACTTCCTATGAGAAAAGATTCTGATTCTCTTCTTTTTAATAAAGTTCAGCAAATAAATATCACAAAGTATTTATTAGACACTATTCCAAAGGAGTATATATTGATTAATCTTCCTACTGACATTATCTATATGCCATTTAATAATGACTTTAAACCATTAGAAATTAAAGAAGTCCAAGAATATTTATCTGATTTAGAGCAATAAATAGTTTAATTATAATATTTGAAAGGAGGTGAGGAAAACGAAAAATAGTGTAATAGAAATATCTAAAAAGACATCGAAAGCAGGACGCACTCCCATCAAACTCATTCTTCACAAAATTCACAAGGATTCTGCTGAATATAATGGAAATGGCATCCATTGGGAAAAAGAATATATTGAAAATAATATTGAATCAGTAAAAAATATGCCTCTTGTTGCCCAATTTATGGACAGTGAAAATACAATTCCTTTTGGAAGTCATGGTGATATGATAGTCGAAGAAAATAGAGTCATTTTTGAAGATAGTCTTGTTGTTGGAACGTTTGAAAGTGCATACATAGCTGAAAATATAGAAGTCAATAATGAAATAATCGATGCTTTAGTCGGTGTTGGATACGTATATGATCAAAGATTTCCAGAATTAATTGATTATTTACAAGAAGAGTATGACAGTGGCAATTCAGTAGAAGGTTCAATTGAAATTTGTGCAGATAAATCTTTAGGAAATAAGAAAATAATTTATGAAGGGGGATGGAAAGAGAAAAATAGAATCCCAAAATTATTTCAATATTCTGGTCATGCTCTTGTAATAGGAGAGGTTCCTGCTGATAAATCTGCTCTCATGCTAGAGTTGAATACACTTAAAAAAAAAGAGGTGAATATATTGCCAGACGACAATTCTATTATTGACAATAAAGATAAAACAATAATTGAAATAAATGCAATGAATTATAATGATATTTCTATGATTGTTGAAAGTAAATTCAATAAAAAACAAAATATAGATGAATCAAATTATTCTTATTATTATGTTCATAAATTTTATCCAACTATATCAACATTCATAATGAAATGTTGGGATAAAACAGGAGAATATTGTCAAATTACTTACACAATTGAAAATGGTGAGGTAAAACTTGGTGAAACTATTAAAGTCGAGGAAGATTGGAAACCTCTAAATGGTGAAGAATCTGTCGAAGTTAATACACCAGTTAAAAATATATTAAATAATCAAATAAAGGAGGAAAGAAATAGAATGGATGAGAAAATCGTATTAGAACTCAATCAAAAAATCGAAGATAAAATCAATGAAATTAATACGTTGAATAAATCTTTAGAGGAAAAATCAACAGAAATTAATACTTTAACTAAATCTTTGGAAGAAAAACAAATAGAAGTTAATAGCTTAACAGAAAAAAATCAAGAATTAGATGGCAAAGTAAATGAGGCGAATACTACAATTGTAGAGGTTAATAAATTACTTGAATCTGAAAAAGCAGAAAAAGAATCTCTTACTGTCGAAGTAAATTCTTTCAGAGAAGAAAAAATTAAAGCAGATTCAGAAGCAAAAATTGCAGAAGTAAATGCATATTTTGAAACAGAAATTACGAAAAATGGTTTTGAAGAAAGCGAAGTTAATTCACTTAAAACCTTTGTAGAAGCAATTGATTTAGAAGGACTAAAGAAAGCAGAAGCAGAATTATGTGCAAAGAAATTTAAAGAAATGATTGCATCTCAAGATACCTCTGTTGAAACTAATACTAAGAATGATATGTTTATTTCTATTAAAGAAAAAGAAATGAAAAAGGTTCCTAGTAGTATCCCATCTTTCTTTAACTAAGTTTTAGAAAGTAAAGATAAATATATAATTAATTTTAACAATGAGTAATAGTTAAATAGTAGTGGTTAATTAATAACAAAAATAAAAAGAAATGAGGTAATTAATAATGAGTTTATTTAAATTCCATGATTCAAATTTTCTTAACGTATCCAACAAACCTAATGTAAAGGCAATTGCAGATACATATAATGGTTATCAGTTCAATGTTACATCTGATGTTCAGGTATTAGTTCCAGATTTAGCTACAGCAAAATTAGGTGATATTTATGTTATGCGTAATATCATTGACAAACCAGAAATTATTAACACTGATTCCTATAAAATTGTTGCAAATGAGTATATTCGTGCTTTTAGACTTAAAGACATGGTAGGACTTCAACTTGATATGTCTGCTGATTTGCTTACAGATGCTTTTGCTGACGTTGCTGTTGGTGCTTTGGTCATTGGTCGCTCTGTAGCAGATACTACCAATCCAATGAAGTGGACTAAAACTGCTGATGTTTCTGCATATGAAATTTATCTTAAAGTAATCAAGAAAACTACTTTTGGTGCATTTACAATTGATGCAGGTGGTGGAACTGTTGCTGGTGGTTATGTTGTAGAAGTAATGGCAAACGATAATCTGTAAGTTATGAGATTATAGATTATTGTATGTAATTTTTGTAAGTAATATATAATATTTTTTAATTAATGTCAAATAGTAAAATTATAAAATAATATTAATAATTAATAAGAAAGAAAAGAGGTATTAACAATGAGTTTTGGAATAGATTTTACAAAATTACAAGAGAATGCAGAACAAGTTGAGATTAATAAGATTGTAAAGAATAAGTTGGCGAACGCATCACGTCTAAGTGAAGACGTAGAGATTTTTACAAATATTGTTTATGGTAAAGATGTATCTAAATATGGTAAAAAAGTTGATACAGTGATGGATAAAATTAAAACTTTAGCTGGAATGGCTAATGATGGTAATACTCAGGCTAAAGCTGAGTTGAATGCTATTCGTACTATTACTATTCAGCAACCTTTGGAAAAGAGATTAGCTATTAATAGTGCTATGGGGAATGTAACAAAGGTATTGGCAAACGAGGAACTGAGGTATTCCGTTGCCCAATTACAAGGAGAGAAATCAAGAGTTCAAGCCAATTCTGGTTCTTTTGTATTCCCAACTGTTAAGAAAAGAACTGGAACTATGACTGTTCAAAATGCAACAGGTGGTTTGATTATCGATCCAAGAGAATTAATGTCTGGTGATACAGATACGATGGCTTATGCTAATGAACAAGTATTGACTTCTATTATTAACCAAATGGTTCTTTCTCATATCAATGCTTTAAGAAGTGCTATTACTGCTGCCACCACATTGAAAAACTACAGCGAGGGGATTACTAAGACTAATGTCGAAAATACAAGAAAATTAGCGAGACGTTTTGGTTCTTCTGTTACAATTATGGGAGACTATAGTGCAGTTAATAAGTTAAGTGATCTTGCTAATTTTAGTGTTGTTGCTGCTGGAACAGAATTTAGATTCCCAGACTCAGTGATGGAAGAAGTAATGAAGACTGGTCTTCTTAAAGTATATAAAGGAAGTCTCGTCATAGAAATGCCTAATAGCTATAATATGATTGATCTTAATACCGCTGGAGATTTCTATGCTCCTCAATTACCTACAACTGATTTGTGGTTCTTACCACAAGGCCAAGTTAGTCCCCTTCAGATCGGAATTCAGGGTGGTTTGACTAGTATGACAGCCACAGACATTAATTTAAGGGTAACTTTAGCCCCGTATGTACAGAAATGCGCATAGGACACTTCCTTAATTGCAGGTAATTCCTAAAGCTCTCATGCCACAACATAAGGATGAAATATGCCTAAGTGTGACGGAACGAAAGTAGAAAAAAGTTGAGAGATGGCATAAGGTTAAATCTTAAGTGCTTTTACAATGGATGTTCATTGCAGGTAAGACTCGAATAGAGTAAACTTCAACGACTATGGCTGAAATGCCAGTACACTCAAGCGAGTGGAAAATGGAAGCCCTTAACAGATAATGCTGAAGGTGAAGAAATAGTCTATTCTCATATGAAAGTATGAGCAGTTATAAACGATATAGAAGTTGCGATTCTATATGAATATAAATTTATAAAAAGCCGAAGTTACAAGATACGATATTTCCTACGGAAACAAGGTTCTAATTGAGCTAATTCCGGCGATGGGATATATATATGATGCTGCTCTAGCTGAGTAAATATCAAACTAATTTTATAAGAGATAGGTATTAATTATAATCGCGAGTTTAATTAATTACTGACAAGAGTGGTTTTCCTAAGCCACTCTTCTTTTATTTATAAAAAAATTAGGTATTCGATAGGAGGGATTAAATGTGGGCAAGAAACTAAATATTGATCAGTTTAAACAATGGATGTTAGAAAATTCTGTTGATATAAAATGTATTAGTAACTATGGTGTTGATGATAAAATTGATAGTAAAACAGAACTATTATTCCAATGCAATAGAAATCATACATTCTCAAAAACAATAACTAATTTCAAAAAGAATCCTAGGTGTCCTCATTGCACTGGAAAGTGTAAATATACATTTGAAGATGCTAAAAGGATAGTCGAAGCAGTAGAAGGTTATTTATTAATATCGACTGAATATGTCAGATGTAAAGATTATTTAATTATTCAATGTGATAAAGGTCATCCCTTCCCAATGACATTTACAGCTTTTAATGTCGGAGGACACAGGTGTCCTATTTGTAACACAGGAGGGAAATATAAGTATGATTTAGAAATTGCAAAAGAAATTTTTAAATTAGAAAAGTGCGAACTGTTAGTAGACGAATATATAGATTGCGATACATACATACATGCCTTATATGTGTTCATGTGGTAATCCAAGCAAAATTTCTTTAATAGAATTTATCAGAGGTCATAGATGCAAAATTTGTGGTAATAAGAAAACTGGTGACGGTTTAAGAACGCCATACATAGAAACATATAATTATTTTAAAGATAATGGTTGTGAATTATTATCCACAGAAGACGAAATACAGAATAATAAAACAAAAGTAAGATATATTTGTTCTTGTGGAAACCCAGATGAAGTATTGGTTGAAAAGTTTAAAGTTGGCGAAAGATGCAACAACTGTAAACAAGAAAGAACTGAGGCAACATTTTTAGACAGATATGGTTTCAAGTATGCATTATCAAGTCCAGAAATAAGAGAAAAAATTAGACAAACTCTTTATAAAAATGGATCAGCACCATGTAGTAAACAACAGGAATATATACACAATCTAATTGGTGGAGAACTTAATTATCCTGTAAAAACATCTTCTTTGGACATTGCTTTCCTAGAAGAAATGATTTATTTAGAGTACGATGGCGGTGGACATAAGAATAGTATTTTGTATGGCACTGTTACAGAAGCAGAGTTTATAAAAAGAGAAAGAAATAGAACTTATGGGCTACTACGTTCTGGTTGGAAAGAAATTAGAATCATTAGTGAAAAAGATGACCTAATCCCATCAGACCAAAAGCTTCTAGAAATCCTATCCTACGCACGTAAATATCTAAATCAAAATCATCATTACATAAAATTTGACATTGACAATTCAAAAATAATTAATTCTCAAGGTGAATTTGACTATGATTTTGGCGAACTAAGAAAAATCAAACCAACAGATATTCAAATCCAAGAAGCAATATAAAAAAACATCTAAAAAATAATAAAGGGTAAAATGGAGGGAATAAATAATTATGGCAATTGATATGAACAGTCGTTCAAAGGTACAAAACTTATGTGATTGGAATGTCTCATGGGAGAGGTTTTCCATGGACGGAGACGAATTCATAAAAGCAAATCAGACAGTGTATATTCCAAATATGGAGATTGAAACACAAGTACAGAATAATAATCTTTTCTTTTCTGGTACGGACAATATTGGGTCACATGCGAGAGTTTATATTCACAATCCAGAAATGAGAGAACATCTTGGCTTTGATAATAAAGAAGAAAAGCGAACTCAACTAATTCTAAGTGATGAAAAATGCAAAGAAATATTTGATTATAAAACATTTAGCACTTTTAAAAAGCATGTAACTGAAAATATCATTACAAATCAAGAAAAATCAAAAATAGTTAATTACGCTAAGAAAATGAAGATAAATGATTATGACAAGATTCAGTATTTAACCGAGTACACAGGTTTATCATTTAAAACTGATAAAATAGATGATAAAGAATAACCGAATCAAAGAAAAGAGGTGATAGATTTTGGGAACTTTACTCCAAAAAATATATGATAAATTTTTCATAAAAGTATCAGATATAGATTTTACTTACAAACAAGATTTAGTTTTTGAGTTTTTTGAAACTGCCATAGGGTATAGTTACAAAACTACACCACATGATTTGAGTTATACTTTGTATTCTAATAATGCAGTTTTAATAATTTATGATGCAATAGAAAATAGTGGAGATATAACTCTTCAAATTAACTCTGATACATATACAATTGCTTTATTAAATACTGATACAAAATTGCAAATAGCAACAAAAATAAAATCTGCTATTGAAGTAAATTATACAGTAGTATTAGATGATATCGAAAATCCAATGTTAACAATCACTAAACCACTTACAGATAATATTACATTAACATTTATTGATACAGATAATACTAATTTAAATCTAATCATAAGTAAAACATATGATGGTATAACAATTTATGATTTAGATATAGATGAAATTGAATTAATTTCATTAAATATGAAAAAAGCATATTTAGATTATTTATTAAAACCATTATCTCGTTTAAAAAAGCAAATTGGAACCAAAGATTTTAATCGTTTAGAAAGTAAAGTAGAAGAATTAAAAGTTTATTCATTAATGTTAAGTAATTTAAAGGAAGAGATTAAGGATTTCAGGCAAGAGTTTAATTCTTATACTAATAGTTAATTAAGTTGGTGAAAAATTGAATAATAAAGTTAATAATATCAACAACAGTAGGATTCTAATTAAAACTCCAAACTGCGAAATTACTTTTGACGATTTATGCAAAAAAGAGTATCTAAAAATAAATAATTTAATGCATATGATTGAGAAACAATTTGATATTTCTTTGCATGATTACCCTGAACTAAGAGGAGAAATCTTAAATATTTCAAACTTCATTAAGAGAATCCCCTACTTACAGAGGGAGATCATGTAATTAAATAATATAAGTCATAATGATAAAAATAAGAAAAAGGAGGAAAGTAAATAATGGGATATAGTGATTTTCAATTTAAAACGCCAAACGCAGAAGTTTTCAATTCTATAACCCCTGGGACAGTATTAGCTTCAAAAGCAGTAATAACAGATGCAAACAGTAAAATTAATACATTAGATATTACTGCACCTAAGTTTGGTGGAACTGCAATTACTTCATCTGCCGCCGAGTTAAATTTAATCGATACTTCTGTGGCAGGAACAGCAGTTGCGTCTAAGGCTTTAGTTTTAGGTGCTGATAAAAATGTAGATGTATTAGCAATTGCAGATTTAAAATTGGGTGCAGGCGCAGGTACTTCCGTAACTACACAAATTAATTCTTTGATTAATTTTCCTGGAACAATGTCAACATCTGTGATCGACTTCAATACTACAGGTGAACCTGCAATGAAAGTTGTCATAGATGGTGTAGATTATCAAGAAGCAGATGTAGCTGTAGTAACAAATGGAGTATGGACAAATGGTGCAAGTGCAGCTAATTCTGCTACAAGTTTAGTCGCTGCAATTAATGGAGATACGAGAGCTACTGTACCATTTACTGCAACTATATCTGCTGGAGGACATAGCGTAATTTTAACATGGGATGCTGTTGGCACTACTGGTAATAAAACTATTACTACAACTAGTGCATCAAATTGTACAGTAGAAAATTCTGTTGGAGGTAGTGCATCTGCAATAAAACAAATGGTTGTTGTAGATCGTGTTGTTACTGCTCAAGATATTTTAGCAAATGAAATTAATGTACCTTTGCCTTTTGCCCCAACAAAATTTATTATTCAACATTCTGACACGAATGGCGAAGATAATCCTACAACATGGAGGGCGACTATTGCAACCGTTCCTAATAGAATAAAGATTACAGGTCAAGGCGCGACAGCATTAATAGCAGGAGATGTCGTACAAATATTAGCCTTTGAGTAAGAAATAATTAACTATAGCCAATAAAAATAATTAAGAGGAGGAATTTAAAATGGCAACGAATTTTATAGGAAGATCATTAACGGCAAATGAGGTTGAACAAAATGTCACATTGGATATGTCTTTTATTAATCTTATTGTAAATGATTCAGTTAATGTAGTAACTTTGTCCTTTGACGTAGCAAGCGCATCGGCATCTAACAACTTAATGGTACTAAAAGCAGGAGAATCTAGACAGAATTTAGCAGTACCTTTTAGTAAATTATATTATAAAGCTGCTGCGGATACATCTTATATTAGGATTGAAGGGTTATCAAAAGCAGAATTTTAATTTATTGTAATTTGAGTAGAGAATTATATATAATTAATTCTCTACTTTACATTATGGCAAGGTTGTGATTCCAATTAATGTAAGAAAAGGATGGATAGATAGTTCAAATTATTCTTCTAAAGAAGAAATGGTATCAGACGTAAAAGAAAACTTTGATATTCGTAGATATTATAGTGCTGAAGGTAAAAGTGTAATAATTAGTGATGTTACAACACAAGTAATAATTCAATCTCATTTAAACCCATTAAATGAAGGAAAATATGATAAGAAAATTCATATCCCAATTGAAACAGTTGTAAATACTGGATCAATTGTAGAATGGGAAGGTAATAAGTGGATTATTATAAGCAATATTGATAATTTACAAGCATATAAAACTGCAAGTATGATTAAATCCAACAACACCCTCCAATTCTACGATCAAAATTCAATTTTATATAATATTCCTTGTATTGTTGGTGAAAAAGTATCACAAAAAACAGAAGAAAACAAATATATCACAACAGTTTCGAATGAAATATATTTAACTATTTCTCATACAGAAATAACCGAACAAATAAAAGTAAATGATGTATATAAAATCGGTTTACATTCTTACCAAATAGAAAGTTTACCAGACGATGTTTATATCGGTGGGCTTTTAGTTTTTAAACTTAAGTATAGCGAAGTATCACAACAATTTCCAACTTACTCTATTCAAATTCTAAATGGCAACAATATCCAAGCAGATAAAAACAACACATTACAATTACAAATTCAAGTAAATGCAACAGTGAATAACATAACAACAATAGTTTCGCCTACTCCATTGCTCATATTTAACTCTTCTAATGATGGAATCTGTACAGTAGATTCAAATGGTTTATGTACTTTCCATTTAGAAAGTTCTCCTTCTTGGGATTTGGAAACCATTATTGATGAGGAAATGGTTCTAGATTTAGATAAAACATATGAATTGACAGATGATGGTAAATTTTTGTTGAATGATTTGTTTGGTAGTGATGCTATACCGGGAGTTGTGATTAGTGTGAAGTTGGCTTTAGATGAAAGTGTAGTTGGATATGTAAATATTGATGTTTATGATGTACCGATGGATAATTATACAGTCAAGGTTAATGGTGAGCAGTCTATTATAAAAAATTACACAGAAAATTACAGTTGTGTATTTAAAAATAATAGTATTGCTTATTCTGATGTATCAGTATTTTATTTAACTGGTGACGATGGTGTTTCTGTAACATCGCTTGCTCAAATTACAAGTCAAGATAGTGTTGCTAATACTTGTACAATTAAAGGATTGGGATTGGGATATGTGAAATTGTGGGTTAAGAATGTTGGGGAAACAGTTGTTAGTGATGGATTTAGGATTCAGATTGAAAGTTTATTTTAAGGTGGTGATAAAGAATGTCAATCAATAATGAATTAATTAAATTAGATGGTATTCAAAAATTATTATCTAATATTGGAAATAAAATAATTGAAAATAAAACTCTTATGAGATGTTTGCAGTATGATTCGGCAGATGCTTTATCATTACCCGAAGTAACAATGTCTCAGATTAAAAATCTAGTTGGTAAAGGGACTGACCCAAATAATGAACAAAAAATTTTCAAAATGCCGTTCTATGATAATGTTGTATCTGATCCTCGTACAGAGATTAGATTTTTTATTCCTATATTTGAACCAAATAATATATATCTAACAAGTGTAGATATATGTTTTCAGATTGTAATTCATAATGCTAAATGGGATTTAGATGAAAATTATATTAAACCATTAGTTATGGTTAATGAAATACTAAAAGATTTTAATGGGCAAGACTTAGGTGGTATAGGTGTTTTACAATTGACGTCATCAATTAAGGTTGCTAATTGGAATTCGAGTTTTTCTGGATATTTCTTTTATTTGAGTACGAGGTCTGTGTAAAATATGGATATATCACAATATGATCAATATTTTATATATGATGAGCCTGTACAATATATATCTCAAAAATCTTCAAAGCGAAGATTAGAGATTGAAGCAGAAATTAATAATATTGAATTAGACGAAATAAGTGATGAAGCAAAGATAAAAATATCTAAACTTAAGGATGAATATGAAAATTTAACATTATTAATATATCCAATTAGAATGTCAAAATATCTTAATTTTCATATGTTAGCAAATTGCTTATTAATAGAAAAGAATAAAATACCAGACCCAAAAGTAATTAGTATGAGTTACTTGGATTTTCTGTTTTATTTAATTGAAAATGATCAAAATGGTAATATTTATGCTCAGATGCTAACTGGAATTTTTAGTCTATGTTTAGGTATCGAAAGTAATAATATTCGATATATAAAGGACGAACAAGGAAAAATAAATCTTAATCTAAATATTAAATATATATGTAGAAAAAATGAAGAAGAAGTAACCAGATATAGGGAAGAGATACTTGATAAAACAGATTTTGACAATATAAAAAATATAATTATTTATCAAAATATACCTGACTATGATGACACTTATATTGATCCTAAAATGGAAAAAGCATTAAAAGAAGCTCAAGAATTTATAAATAAAAACAAAAAGAAAATGGCTTCTTTGGAAGATCAACTTATTTGTGTTTTAATAAGCACTTCTTTAAGTATGGAAGATATTTATAATTTAACAATTAGAAAATTTTCTAAGATACTTCAAAGAGTTGATTATAAATTACATTATGAAATTTATAAAACTGCTTCTATGAGTGGTTTTGTAAAATTTGAACAAGAAGTTGATCATTGGATGAGTGATTTATCTGTTGATGATAAATACGCTGATGTAAAGGTTGATTTTGAAGAGTTCAAAAATAAAGTTAATGGTAAAGGTAATGTCAAAAAGTAATTTGTATTATAAAGGAGGAGATATAACATGGCAAAGAAATTTCTCGTTGGAGTTGGTTCTGTAACGGCTTTCAATATTTCAACAGGAGACATTTTATTCCGCAGTCGTACAATTTTGGACGACTCAATTGATATTACAACCGCAAGTGAAGAAATCTCGGCGGGGCAAGGTAATGCACTTCAGTACATTTATTATCATAGCGGAAGGTTTAGTGCAAAACTTACAGAAACACAATTTTCTCTCAATATGATTGGGCAAAACGTTGGTTCTTCAATTCTTACTGGTAAAAATGTTTGGACAGAAGAAAACGTTACTTTAGGAGTAGGTGGGACAGGAACAGTAGTAGGAACACCTATTTTAACACCAGATGTTAGTGGGGCAGATGTTTTTGGTTATGTCACAAATGCAGCAGGAGTTACAACTAAAATTACATTTAGTACCAAAGATTTTACTTTAGTTGGTGGAGCAGAAAATGATATCGTATGTGTTCAATATTTTACTTTAGATTCTGCTGCCAGATATGTTACGGTTAATTCAAACTTCTTACCTTCAGTTGTTAGATTAGTAATTGATACACAATTAGCAAGTTCTGATGAATCTAGTGCTGCGGGATCTAGTATTATTGGTAAAGTCCAGGTCGAGGTTCCAAGATTCCAGATCGCAGGAAGTCAATCAATTTCAATGACTGCATCCGGCGTGGCGCAAACACCATTAGAGGGAATGGCTTTAAGTTTTGCAGGAACTGGTGGTTGTAATGGTTCTGGATATTATGCAACTATCGCGGAGGTAATTGATGCTAATAATTGGTATGATAATGTAGGATTTTTGGCTATAGCAGATGATACTGTTGCTTTAACTCATCCATCAACTTCAACTTTGACAGTATGGGCAGTTCCTACAAATGGAGATGCGGCATTTAAAGCTCCAGCAGCAGATTTAAGTTTTACTAGTGGAACAGTTGGAACTTGTACCGTAGGTTTGCATACAGGTATTATAACCACAGTCGCTGGTGGAACATCTGTCATTACTTGTGTAATTACAAGTAAGAATACTGTTGGTACAACTGCCACTGTAACTGTAAGTTAATTTTTAACTAAGGATTTATTTTATGAGTATGAAATTATGTCAAAAAGGAATTCTTTTTCAAAATAGTTTAGAAGCATCTTTTAAATGTTCTATGGATAATTTACCATGCTGTTTTGTAAGATTTTGCGTACAAGATAGATGCTTTAAAATGCTCAGTAGTTATATAAGATGTAAAAACAATCAAGAGGTGATTTCATGCCAAAAAGAGTAAAAAATGAAGATAAAATTGAAGATACTGACAAAAATGATATAGAAATCATTAATATTGAGAAAGTAAAAGATGAAAAAGTTGTTCTTAAATTAAGAGAAGAAATTTGTAAAGTAGTATGGGTAAAATATAATTTTTTTGGGGTTGACTTTAAGGGATATGGAATTACTTTCAGTCTCGATGATGGATATTTAGTAGATAATATTAAAGATAATATTAAAATCAAATATGAATCTGAAATTGGGAAAGAGGATTTTAAAGCATATCCTATGTTTAAATAAAAATAAGGAGAAGTAGCAGAAGAAATAAAACGCTTCTCTCTTCTCCTTATTTTTTTACTATTTCCACCAAATTATATATCTCCAATAAATCACTGATTTTATACTAAATATCAATATTTATGTCTTATAAAGTCATTGATATAAAAGGGTTTTATAAACCATAAAAACAATTATCAACTAAAACAAACAATAAAGAAAGGAAGTGCTCCATACAATGGCAAATGAATCAGGCAACATGGAACAAATACTTGGAACCTCAAACCTCAACAATGAAACACGCTTCATAAAAACAGATGATAATGGAATTCTCCAAACTTCTACAATGTCCAATGGAGACACTCCTATGATTCTAGTAGACACAACTAGAGCTCCATCAATAGGAACAATTCTCCTTGCAAATGCAACATATACATCACCTGTTGTTGATAGACCAGAACAAGATATACCTGATGGGTATATGCGGATTTGGATACTAACAGATCAAAGTGGAAATCTTTATTTAGAAGAATCTCACAATGAAACAAGCTGGACAACTACATCATCTGCGGTTGTTTCGGCAGGAGTCTCAAATATATTAGCATGGACAAAATTAAGTAGAAGATATTATAGATGCAGATATGTAAATGGTGCTACACCACAAACAAGTTTTATTATGATTCATTATACAAAAGGTGTTAATATTGATCCAGTCATGATAGCAGATGGTGATATTGCTACATTAGGGGTAAAAGCTGATACTGCTAATATTGATCCAACAGCAAGTTCTTCAGTTAATGCTAATCTAAAAGGAATAATGAAATACATTGTAGGAAATCTAATCAATAATCAAACAAATAAAGCAGTAACAGCAAGCACTAATATATTAGCATCAAATTATGTCGCATTAAATTATCAACAATCTACATTAATGGTTTCTACAAGTGCTACAGGAATTTTATCTCTAGCTGTAGACGGTGTTCTTAGTAGTTTAAATAGTGGAGTTGCGCTTGATATAAATAAATGGTATGCATTTGATGTTCTTTTATTGACTGGTTCAACTTATAATCTTCAATTATCTGTTGATGCAACTATGCAAGTAAAATGGGTTGGAGGTGCATAAAAATGAAAATTTGCCCACCACAAGGTTTATCTAATATTAGTGGAATTACTGGAACAATTCAAATGTATGCAGGAACAACAGCACCTTCAGGATATCTGATTTGTGATGGTTCAGCAGTATCTAGAACGACTTATTCAGCATTATTTAGTGTGATAGGAATAAGTTATGGAGCAGGTAATGGAAGTAGTACATTTAATGTTCCAAATTTCAAAGGTAGGGTGCCTGTCGGATTAGACTCATCTCAAACTGAATTTGATGCGTTAAATAAAATTGGCGGAAGCAAAAATCATGTTTTAACTATCGAGGAAATGCCAGCGCACAAACACACATTTAATGATAATTATGGGGTTCAAAATGTTGAAGTTACATTTTATAATGGAACAGCAACTGATGAAATTGAAAGATGGGAGGATACATCTACTGTTGGAGGAGGTCTCGCGCATAATAATTTACAACCCTACTGTACAATTTCTTTTGTGATTAAAATTTAATATAAAAATAAATATTTGGTTGTTTAAATAATTTGCAAGTTATTTAAATGTAAAACGAAGAGGCGTACTGCTATACGACTCTTTATCCTATTTTCAAAGCTTTTTGGCAGAAAAGAGGTAAAATGATGAAAAAATGTTTTTTAGATGAGTTGCCCAGATGGGGAAAAGCAGAAAAAGTAACAGATGGTAAACAAGGGACTATTAATTGGAAAGAATCAATAGGATATATTGTTAAATTCATTTATGATAATATTGAAGGGGAAATTGAAATTGTTGATTATAACAAAAGTTATCTAGATATAAAATACAAAGATGAGGATATATATAATATATATTCAGGCACTTTTACAAAATGTCAATTAGGTATTTTACTAAATAAAAAAACTAAAAAGTTTAGAGTAGAAATAGGTACTATATTTAAAGACAACAAAAGAGATATAATTATTACAAATAAAGAATATAAAGATAATCCTTATAATAAAGGAAATAAATTGAAATGGTATAATTATAAGTGTAATAAGTGTGGATGGGATGAAGGATGGATAGAAGAAAGTGTCTTAATAAGAGGACAAGGTTGTTCATGTTGTACTGGTCAAATAGTAGTAGAAGGTATAAATGACATTCCAACAGTTGCTCCTTGGATGGTAAAATACTTTCAAGGAGGGTACGATGAAGCAAAATTGTATACAAAAGGTTCTAATCACAAAATATATCCAATTTGTCCAGATTGTAATAAAGTAAAAAATAAATCTATGGAAGTATGTTCAATATATGCCAATCGCTCTATTGGGTGTAATTGCGGAGATGGAATTAGTTATCCTAATAAAATTGTATTTCATCTATTGAGTCAATTAAATTCTGAATTTGTTTCTGAAGCTTCTTTTAATTGGACTACAAAAAGATATGATTTTTATTTATCCTTATTTAAAAGTATTGTAGAGGTACATGGTTTACAACATTATAAAGAAAAACAAAGATCAAAAACAAGTAGAAATCTCAAAGAAGAACAAAAAAATGATAAATGCAAAGAAGAATTAGCAAAAGAAAATGGAATTAATAATTACATAATAATTGATGCTAGATATTCTGAGTTAGAATTTATAAAAAGTAGTATATTAAATAGTAAACTAAATGAATTGTATGATTTGTCAAAAATTCAATGGATTAAATGTGAAGAATTCGCATTGTCGAATTTAACTAAAAAAGCATGTGAATTAAAATGTAATAATTTTAGCACAACTAAAATTGCTGAGATAATGAAATTAGGGGTAAGTACAGTTATAGCATATTTAAAAAGAGGAACGAAAATAGGATGGTGTAATTATAATCCCAAAGAAGAAATGATTAAGGCAGTTACTAATAATGGCAAAATGAATGGTAAACCAGTAGAAATATTTAAAAATAATATTTCTTTAGGAATATTTGAGAATTGTCATGAGTTAGACCGACAAAGCGAAAATGTTTTTGGAATTAAATTAAATTATAGTTCTATATCATCTGTCTGTCGTGGTGAAACAAATCATTATAAAGGATTCATTTTTAAGTATGTTATTTAACGATTTATTTCGTGTGTAACTATGTGATTAAATATTAATATAAAATAAATAAAAAGTAGGTGGTGTTTGGTGGCAAGTAAGAAAAACAAAAATAACCCAGATAATAAAGCAAATGGGAATGTAAAACAAAATAAATTAATATCGAGCGAATATTGTGAGAAGAACTGTTTAAATGTTGGTGAGTGTCAGAAATATAAAGATTATTTGGCTAGGATGGTAGTGCTACATAAAGTAGGAAAGGGATTGCTTTGCGATAAGTAAATATTTGCAGTAGATAAAGAGCATTTAGAAATAAGTGCTCTTATTTGTGTTGCAAAGTTGTGATGCAAATATATTGAAAGGAGGAACTAAAATGAATGAGTTTATAAATGAAGAAAAAGTAGAAACAAAAACAATTCCAACAAAAGAAAAAGTAACATATTTGTACAATATCCTGCAAATCAACTATTATCTCAGTCATGGAATTTGCCCAAAACAAATTGGAATTAATTCAACTACAAAACGAGTATGGGCAGAATTTTCTTGGGAAGGCACTACGGAAATATTCGGAAAATGGTGTCAAAGAAAAGTCATTAAATAATACATTAAACAAATAAATTGAAGAAAGAAGGAATTTATAATGGAGAATAAAAATAATAATGAATTAACTGTAATTAATGAGCAAGAGGTATTGGGTAAAACTTTTAGAATTTATGGAGATTTTGAAAATCCATTGTTTTTAGCAAAAGATATAGCAAATTGGATTGAACATAGCGATACTTCTATGATGGTAAAAAATATTGATGACGATGAAAAGGTCACAAGTATTGTTTGTACCCTTGGTGGAAACCAATCTGCATTATTTCTTACAGAAGATGGCATGTATGAAGTTCTTATGCAAAGCAGAAAACCAATTGCAAAACAATTTAAAAAGCAAGTTAAGATAATTTTGAAATCTATTCGTAAACATGGTACATATATGACAGAGGAAGTAATAGAGAAGACGCTTACTGATCCAGATTTTATTATACAATTGGCTACGCAATTAAAAGAAGAAAGATTAAAAAGAATTTTGGCAGAAAATAAAATAGAAGAACAGAAACCATTGGTAGGATTCGCTGAAACTTGCTTAAAATCTAAAGATAATATTCTTGTACGTCAAGTTTCTAAAATAGCACAAGATGAAGGAATTGATATTGGAGAGAAGAAATTATATAAAAAACTAAGAGAATGGGGATTAATTCTAACATCTTCTACTGAACCATCCCAAAGAGGAATGAATTCATTATATTTTGTAGTAGAAGAGAAAAGTGTTGATACTCCTTATGGTGTAAAATTAAGCAGAATTACAAAAGTAAGTCCAAAGGGCCAAGTGTTTATAATTGAGAAATTGAAGAAAGAACTTTTACAGTAAATAAGATTAATAAATAAAATATATTAATTTAATAAATAACAAAGGCATTGCTTTAGTGTGATGTCTTTGTTTGATATTGGAATATTAGGAGATGAATTAAAATTAATAATCAAGTTTTAATAACTTTAGATAAAAATACATTGGATGAATATAATAAATACTATTTCAATAAATATCCAAGGAGAAAAGTTGCACCTATCAAGAAACCAATTCCACCATCACTTAACGAATATATTTCCATGATTCGTATGGCACAGAATACACTTAAAGGTAAATATAAAGAATTTTCAATATGGTTAGCAGAACATTACAAAATAAATAATCTTAATTTAGATAACGCAATTATTACATATACATTCTATTTTAAAACTCATATAAGACACGATTTTGATAATCTTATGCTTACCCCTAAATTATGTAACGATGGGTTAGTAGATGCAGGAGTTTTTAAAGATGATTGTGGAGAGTTTTTAAAGTTGTATTTTAATGAATTTAAATATGATAAAACCAACCCTAGAGTTGAAATGTTGTTAGAATGGTAATTTTAATTGGTAATTGATATTCTAAACCCCTTATATAACAACACTTTTCAAATTCTCTAAATGGGAATTTTTATAATTTACAGAGGTATTCAATAAAAATATCTAAAATAATTAAAAAAAGGAATGATTATTAATGATTATCAAATCCAAAAGAATTAAAAGATTTCTATACAATTTAGGGTTTGAATTCTCAGTCTTAAATACAAATGGGAAAGAAGAATATTCATTTCCTGAATCATCTCAATTAAAAGAATCTATAGATTTTTACTACAAAATAAGGAAGACTTTTGAAAGTCAATAACCTTAAAAACAAGGAGGTCGAAAGACTAAATGGAAAAACAATACATAAGTGATCTAATTACAAGTGAAAACATTGACAATTGGACTTCAGACAAAATTGTATTTATAGAAGGGCCAACTGGAAGAGGTAAGAGTCATTTCATAAAACATACTTTATCAGATCATAATCCATTTAAGAAAATATTAATACTAGTCAATAGAACAATAATTAAGAAACAATCCAAGAAAGAATTATTAAGAGTAGATATTGATAATATTACAATAATTACTTACCAACACCTAGCAACTCTAATATTAGAGAAAAAGACAGCAGAATTTGAAGGTTATAATTACATAATCTGTGATGAAGCACATCATTTTTGTGAAGAAAGTGAATTCATTTTTAATACTGATGTTTCATTTAATTGGGTTATGAGACAATCAGGTATTAAAATATTTATGACTGCTACTGCATATTTTATTAAAAATTATTTAACCAAAGAATTAAAATTAGAAATAGATCATTATCATATCAAAAATGAATATGAGTTTATAGAAAAACTATACTTCTTTGAGAATGATGATGTAATTAAGAAATTGTTGTTTGACTTACCATCTGATGAAAAAGCAATATATTTTACTAATGCTAAGAAAGCACATGAAATGAGCGAATTGCTAGAATCATGTGCTTTCTACTGTTCTAAGAATAATTATGATTATTCGAGATATGTAAATTCTGAAGTAGTTGCTTATATTGAAGAAAATGAGAAATTTGAAGAACAAGTTCTTTGCACAACTAAAGTTATGGATACAGGGGTTAATATTAAGGATGATTTTATTAGGCATATAATAGTAGATATTGCGGATTTATCAAGCATAATTCAATGCATTGGAAGAAAAAGAATCAAAGGTAGTGAGAAAATAATAGTTTATATAAAAGATAAGAAAGGCAATTCTATTTCAAGAAAATTAGAAAACATTAAAGATAAATTAAGTTATGCAAATATTTTACGGGAAAAAGGTGACATCGCATTAGTACAAGAAAATGCTCATAAAAATACTTATGGGAATTTAATTTATGATATTATTAATAAGGATGAGTTGAGAATAGATAAGAAATTAAATGAGTTGATGTATTATACATATAATCAAAATAAAATAATGTATGAAGGAATATTATTAGATAAGGAAAATGGTTTTAAGAATAAATTGTTTGAGAGGATGGGTATAGAAGATATGGCTTATACTTATCTAGAGGCAGAATTAGACGCATTAAAATTAGAACATATTTTGGACAGATTAGTTGGCGTTAAAATGTTTAAAGATGAACAGAAAGAATTTAAACAAATGCTACTAAAGGAATTATTGAATACACCAAAAGCAAATCACGGATCTATAGGATTAAAAACAATTAATTCTCTATTTGATGAAAATAAATTAAATTTTCTAATGAATAGTAAAACTGAAAGAGCAGGAGAATTAAGAGGTAAAGCATATTGGGTAATATCTAAACTATAATATAATTTATTGGTATGTTTTTTACCAAATCATATATAATATATCTTTTGGTAATTTTCATACCAATAATAACAAATAAAATAATAATTAATAAATCATATCCATGAAGTAATTTTGGGACACCAAAATTGCGTAATGTTCCGTAGGACAAATATCAAATCAATAAAAACAACAAATAACCCAACGAAGCAAGGTCTTGTATTGCTATGTCGAAATACGCTTCTAGCCATTTCGCTAACGCTCAATGACTAGGATTTATTATTTGCTTAAATGATTTGTTAAATTTAATCCACTCATCACAAATTCTTAATAATAAATAAATAAAATTATTGTCGAAACAAATCACAATAAAAATCTAGCAATTTCCTCCTTTTTACTATATACTTAACACAACAAACAAATCCAAATAATCAAATTATAGTAAATGGAGGAAAGAAATATGAAAAGAAAACTATTCCCTAAAAAACTATTAACCACAATTTCCACAATCACATTATCCATTGCTCTATTATTCACATCCTCATCTGTATTACCAACATTAGGTGCAACAAACACAAATCCAACAATTAATAGGCTCAGTGGTAATGACCGTTACGACACATCATCTCAAATTGCCAAGCAAGGGTGGTCTAATGGCTCAGATTCTTGTATTCTTGTCTATGGAGGTAATTATCCTGATGCACTCTCAGCAACACCTTTAGCAAAAAAACTTAATGCTCCAATATTGCTTACGGAAAACACATCGCTTACTCCAATAACAAAGCAGACAATAGTTGATCTGAATGTTAAAAACGTCACAATTATCGGTGGTACAGGTGTATTATCATCTGCAATTGATACAGAATTGCAATCAATGAATATTAATGTAACTAGAATTTTTGGTCAAACTCAGTATGATACAGCTATAGAAATTGCTAAACAATTCCCTTCTCCAAATGAACTAATAGTCTGCACTGGAGAAGAATTCTCTGACTCACTTTCAATTTCTCCTGTAGCATCAATTAAGCAAATACCGATTATATTGGTTCCTTCTGATAACATGCCAAGTTCAGTAAAAAATTATATTAATACAAATTCAGCAAATATTACGAAATCCTATATAATTGGAAATACAGACATAATTAATGATAATGTTGCCAATCAATTTCCAAATGTTGAAAAAATATCAGGTGCAACAAAATATGATAGAAATATAGCCATAAATCAAAAATTCAATAATCAATTTAATTCAAATAATATTTGTCTTGCCACTGGTGAGCAATTTCCAGACGCTCTAAGTGGAAGTTCTTATGCATCCAAAATATCTTCTCCAATTATTTTAGTAAATAATGCTACTCCTAATGGTACGAAAAATTATTATCAGCAAAGATTAACAAATACTGATAATGTAATCGTTTTTGGTGGTACAGCAGTTGTTCCAGATAGTGTAATACAAGGATTAGGCAATATAAGTAGTACAGATACGAATGTAAATGTACCTATTACTCCTATTGCACCAATTGCACCAATTGATATTGACAATACTAATATTGTTAATAATTCAAATAATACTACTAATTCAAATAACAATAATACTACTACCATAATTAATAATGGATCTTCAAGTATAGATACTTCAACTGGTTGCATTAAAGGTTCTGTCACTTGGCAGTATAATAAATTTATTGGAACCAAAGCAGATGTCGGAGCAAAAATAGCTTTAATACCAAAAAATCTCAATAAAAATAGTGATAATCCAGTTTTTTCTTTAACATTATCACAAATACCTCAAGGTCAGAATGGAATTTATACTGCGAAAGCTAATGGATATGGAGAATATGAAATTGCTGATGTTCCAGTTGGTAGTTATTATTTGTTAATTTCTTCTGTAAACACGAATAATAATATGACAATATCTTCAATTGATCAACAAATATTAAGCAATTTATTGTCTTCAATGGATTGGAAATTTATTCAACCAACTTTAAAAATTCATAAGTATAATCTAATTAAAGTGCAGATAGAGGGTGGAAAAACCTTGACAGAAAGTTATGACTTTGGAAACACTTATATTTAGTTTAGAGTAAATTTTTTAAGTCAATTAATTCTTTATTGACCTCTGATTAGTCAGGGGTCTTTTTGATATTTGTTTTTGATTTTAATGTTTTTATTGTCGTTATAAAATCGAATTACAAGCGTGAGGATTGACTGTGTTGAGTCAGAAATTTGTTGATTGTATTATCGTATGGGTCTAAATGATTTGTTGTGTGTGTTTTGAGAGGATTTGCGGTGATCATGTGATAAAATTATTAAAAGAATAGAGACTCTAAGTTGGATTAGAGTCTCTATAAGAACAATTATAATTATAGTGTTTATATTATTTATTCATTGATAATTCTATAATTAGCTCATTTTTATACCTAATTTTTTCATTATTGAGTCTAATTATTTCCGTAGCATGATCAATTGCATTTGAAAGAACATTATTTAACTTTAACATATTTTCTTTAATATTTAGTCCATTTTTACACTCTGATAAAATCTTCTTAAATTCTTGTTTAATTTCTAAACTCTCATTTGGTATATATAATTCTGCACAATAATCTAAATCTAATACACTATTATTAGGTTTATTTAATTTACTAAGATCACAAGTTAAGAGATTTTTTAAAGTTTTAACATCTTGTGAATCTTCTTCAGTGTCTTCTGTTTTTACTTTTATATAATTTAAATAAGGTAAATTTTCTAAAATATCATTCAAACTTAAATCAAATAATTCTCCACTTTTTCTTCTCTTATTATCAAAGAATTCATGTAATATTTTTTCTGTTTCGTAGTAATTTACATGTGGTTGTGATAATAACATTAATTTGCTGTTACTCTCACATTCATCTACAAGACTATAATTTTTAAATGTACTATTTATGTTTTGTATTCTAATTATTGGATTTTTCGTACATCCAATTTTTAAGTAATCACCATATGGAACAATATATACATATCCAAAATAGGGAATGTCAGAATATATAGATTTAACATAATTAAATATACTGTTAATATGATTTCCGATATACCAAGGTTCTCCATTTATTTCGATGACTTTAACTTCTTCGTTTAACATTTGGTTACTACCTCTTTCTTTTTTAATTACTTTTATAATCTTTACACCCTTATGTATTGATTACCCAAGGCCCATCTCTGATAATAATATCACTTACTTTCTTTATTATATTTTCTATTTGAACCTCCTTTATCATTATACATGGATAAGTTTGATTTGTAAAGTATAAAATAAAATTAATTGACAATGTTTATATGAGTATGATATAATTTATCCATAAAGTTGATTCAAGTCTCTTCTATCCATTAATACATATACATATGCTTTATATTTTGTTAAGGCATGTGAGTTTGTGAATATGGTATAATAAATGGGAGAAGGGATTGATGGTTGTGGATAAAGTAGTTAAAAATAGATTAGGAGAAATATTGGGAGAAAGAGGAATATCTCAAACTTGGGTATCTAAAAAGACAGAAGTTACAAGACAAACAATATCTAATTTAATTAATCATAGATTTTGTCCAAGTTTAGAATTAGCTTTTAAAATATGTGATGCTTTAGGTTTAGAATTAACTGACGTATTTTATTACGAATAATATTAGTTAAAATATTTTCATATATTGTATTGACATAGTATACATTCTCGTAGTATACTCTATTTGTAGGGAATAAAAACAAGTCCCTAACATTATTAGAGTAAAGGGGATAAGATTTATGAAAAATACTAAACAAACTTCTAAATCCAAACTATCCTTCAATGACACAATGGAATTAAATATTCTCGAAACCTTAGAAGTTAGAACATCTCATTTATGTAATGAACTAAGACTCAATACAGACATCCACATTTCTTGGGCAGATTTATGTAAAATTATTTCTCCTTCTAATCCAATTAAAATTGCTGATAAAATTCATGCTTATTATAATGGTTTAGAAATTATGAATGATGAAGTTTATCATAAGATTTATGACTCCATTTATGACATTGGTAAGAATGATGATAAATTCTATCATTGTGATGTTTTATGGATTAGTAGTATTTCTCAGATTATCTATGAGAATTTTAAGGATCAATGGGAAGTTGTAGTAAAAATTATGAAAGAAATACATAGTATGTATGGGAGTTTTGATTTAGACTTTATATTTAGCGAAGCAATTCTAACTATGAGAGAAAGATGTTTAATTGGTGATGAATTGTTTACTTGTGTTTATGAGTATAAAAAGTGCAATGGATGTGTTGAGAAAGAGATTGATAAAAGTTATGAGGATTATTATGAATATGAAGAGGAAAATTATAGGTGTGATTATGGTGGTGATGATTTAGAATTGGGAAATAGGATTTTGCATTAGTAAGATTGTGATTATTGTGGTTTGATTGTTTTACAGAGGATAAAAGTTGAGAGTAATTAACTCAATGGGCAAACTCCACCCTCCTCTGTATTTATATATTTTTATGGTTTAGGTGGAGTAAATAAAAATTGGAGGATGAAAGAGATATGAGTAAGAAATATACATATGAAGAAGTTAAGAAATTTGTTAATGATTTAGGATATGAATTAATTGGTGAATACAGAAATAGTCATGAAAAAATAATCTTAAAAGATGTATTTGGTTATTATTATTCAATTAATTTAAATAATCTAAAAAACAATAAAATTCCTAGTAAATTCGGAATTGATAATCCGTATATAATTATAAATTTAAAATTGCTGTTAATTTTAAATTTTAATGAATTTTATTTAGTTGAAGATAATGATTATTCTGGAGTTAAAAGCAAAATAATTTTAAAAGACAAATTTGGTTACTTTTATAGTGTTTCAGTGGATAGTTTACAACAAAATAAATATCCATTAAGATTCCACCCATCAAATCCTTTTAGTATTCAGAATATCAAATTATGGCTTAATTTAAATAATAAATCATTTAAATTAGTAAGTGCTCAGTATAAAGGAAATGATAAGCTTTTGATTTTTATAGATAAAAATAGGTATTACTATAATTGTCGTTTTGCAGACATGCAAAGAGGCAAGGTTCCAGACAGATTTAATAAAAGCAATGTATTTACGATAGACAATATAAAACTTTGGTGTAAATTAACAAATAAAGATTTTGAATTATTAAGCAATAAATTTTTAGGGAGTGGCGATTATTTAAAATGGAAATGTTTAAAATGCAATGATGAATTTGATAAAATTTGGGAAAATATTAAAGAAAATAGAGGTTGTCCAGCATGCAACAAATCTAAAGGGGAAAAGGAATGTAAAAGGGTTTTTCTTTCTAAGGGTTTTATTGAAATTACTCAAGAAGATTATAATAAACTATTAGATATTGATAAAAATCTTAATATATATATTATCTGTCAGAAAACTTTTGAAGGTTTATTAGGGATTAGAAATGGTTTATTATCATATGATTTCTTTATACCTAAATATAACTTGCTTATTGAATACCAAGGAGAATTTCATGATGGTAATGGAAATTATTATATGAAGAAAAATCTTAAGAAGCAAAAAGAACATGACAGACGTAAGAGAGAATATAGTGAAAATAATAACATTAACTTATCAGAAATTTGGTATTGGGATTATGATAATATAGAAAATATTTTAGATAAGATTTTAGACAAAGAAGAGTTTGCGGGTTAGATAAAAATCAATTCTATAAATCAAGAGATGATATTATCTTTATAGATTTATATCCTGATGACTTAAAGAATAATTGTGAAGGAGTGAAAGATAAATTAAGTAAAGTGTTGTCAGAATTAGAAGAGAAGCATAGTTTTTAATACAATTTCAAGTTTTTGTTGTATATGACCTCCTATTATCATATAATGAATATAACTTTAATAATTTAATAATAGGAGGTCAAAAAACAATATGAAAAAACAAATTACTATTTTATTAATCATTACAATGCTAACTATAGGACTAAGTGGTTGCTCAAATAACAAACAAGTTTCTTTTTCTTCTATAAATCTCAAACAAGAATTTATTAAAGAATTTACTTCATCGTTTACTGGTAGTGCAAACGATATCACAAAGTTTTCAGCAAACTTATATAATCAAGCAATGGCAGATAAGATTCCTGATAGAGAAACGTTTGAGTATAAGTACGACAATTTTTCTAAAATAAAAGCATCAAATGATAATGAAATAGATTTTAAACTTTATATCAATAGTTTTGCGAGAAATTATAAAGTATTGTCAGCAAATGAATTTACTTTAAAAAATGCAAAAACATTACTAGATGATGGCGTATTAAGTAAAGATGATTATAATCAAGACATAGAAAAATCTAAAGTAGTTAAGGATAAATATCTACAGGAAATTAAGTCAGATATAGAAAGTATCTTAAAATATTACGAATAATAAGAAGGATGTGTAATTATGCAAGAAGCAAGTGTATTAACAATCGAAACTATTAGAGAAAACAATTACGATATTGAGGTATTGGATTTAACTATTAAAAATTATCTATCTCTAACAGAGAAAAAGATATTAATTGAAAAAATATTAGATATTTGTATTATTGAAGGAGATATTAAGAAAATTGATTTTACTTTAAAAGAATTTGCATATGAGTATATGTTAGTAAATTTATATGTTGGAATTAATATTGGAACAGAAGATATTGTTGAGATTTATGATGAACTTAAAGAGAAAGGTATAATTAATAAAATTATAATCAATATCCCAGAATCAGAAATTAGATTCATTGATAATGTTTTACAAAAAGAAATTGAGCAAATTCAATTAGTAGATAATAGTTTGGCTAGTGCGGTTAGTAAGCAATTGAGTAAACTTGTAGAAAAACTTCCTGATAGCAATGAAATAAATAAAATGATTCCTAAATTAAGTAAGCAGATAAATAAAATATCTCCTGATTCATTTAAATTTCTAACTGATGCTATAGGTTGGAGTAAAGGGAATAAAGATGCCTGACTTTAAAGATTTAAATTCTTTGTTTTCTCATATTAAAAAGAATGTTGCAAATGCTATGCAAGATGATATGGCAAGAAGTGTAAGAGATACTGTTCAAAAGTATCTCTTATCTACTGTTTATGCGAATGAGCACACAATGTACATTAGATCATTTGAAGTTTTGCGAGCCTTGACTATAGGAAAGGTTTCTGTAATTGGTGATGAAATATCAGTTAAAATTTATATAGACGCTGATAAAATCATACCTAGAGATGGCCCAGAAGGTATGTGGGGTATTCATCAATCGTTTGATGGAAGTCCATATAATGAACAACTACCATTTACATTAGAATATGGTAATCAAAAATTCAATCCTTATTATAATACTCCAGCTTTTGAGTATATGAAATTAACAGTAGAAGAAATGAAGCAAACAAAAGAGCATATGATTAGATTAAAGGGATATTTAAGAACAAAAGGAATAAAAACACATTAATTATATGAATCTAAACTCCCTACTCTTTGAAGGTAGGGTATTTTCATGCCCTAAATTATAAAAGAGAGGTGGATTAATTTGGATGACTTAAATATATTAATCAAAGCGAAACTTTCATCAACAAAAAAAGAAATTGAAGATCAAATAGTTTCACTAAACGCAAAAATTACAAAAGCTATTTCTGTAAAATTAAAAATTGATGCTTCTGGATTAAATAGCGTTACTACTGCAATTAATAAAGTAAAACAAACAGCACAACAAGCCAGTAATCAAAAAATTGATGTATTTAATAGAAAACAACTAGAAGCTGACGGAAGACAATTTTTTATGTCTTCTTCCAATATAGTTGAAAGAGTTAAAAAAGAGTTTAAATCTCTTGGAACAGTTGATGTGAATTTTTTAAAGAATTCTCAAAAAGATATAATTGGTTTTACAGCAAATGTAACAAAGGCAAATGGAGTTGTTGAGAAACTAAAATTCGATATAGCAAGAATACAATCTGGAAATAGCGTACAAAGAGGTTATGTTTTTAGTGGTGCAAATTTAATTGATAATAATGCCGGATCAAATATACAATCTGCATTGAACAAACTTCAAGTTTATGAAAACAAAATTGCAAAATTAAGAGTTGGATTTACCTCTCCCGCAACTGGTATAAAAGATGCAGAAAATCTGTCTGCATTAACTGCTCAATATAATAGGATTAAGTCAACCATTGACCAAGTAAGAGCAAGCAATACGAGTTTATCTAACGAACAAAGAAGAGGAATAATCCAAAATATTAGCAACTTAGAATTGCAAATATCAAGATATAGAGATTTACAACGTGTCATGGCAACAACAAATACTAGAACTTTAAGTGCTAATGATATTTCATTATATCAAGGGAATATGGCAAATAGATTAGCTAGTTTACAAGTTGGTAAAGAAACTATTTTTGCACGACCAGAAATCCAAGCACAAGTAGCAAGATTAACAGCAGATGTGGCTAGATTTGGTACAGTTGGTGGAAGGTCGGTTAGAGAGTTAAATTTACAATTTGCTCAATTAACAACGTCTGTAAGAAGTGCTACAGCAGAAATTACAAGGATAAATGGTGCTGCCGATAGTTTTTTGACAACGCTTACAAAAAATTTCGGTAAGATGCTTGCGTGGGGTTTGGTGGAAATTAAACTGCCGTTTGTAGTGAAAGTGATAATGTAACTACAAATCATGAGAGGGGAAATTCGAAAGAGGGTCATTGACCTAGTATCGAGAGGGCTTGTATCACAAGTCTTTGTAACGCATAGGGATTGAGCAATATGATAGCAAAAATATCCCCAAGAGTCTCCTCCTTCTTATCACCTTTGTTTTATAAAAACAATGCGAAGAAAATATATGCTAAACTGGTCTGAATCGACAGACGTATCGTTTTGAAAATATAAACGTATGAAGGCAACTTCCAGAACATAGGGATAAAAAGCCTTATGGATAATAACATTGAGCTACCGCAATGTACGCGCCACTCAGGTCTTTGCAGGCTGGTCTGACCACATTAAAAGAATTAGATGGATTAATGGTAAATATTGCCAAGGTAACTAATCTTAGTGCTGAAGCTATGGACAATTTAAAAAATAGTGCCTTTGAAGCGTCGAATGCTTTTGGACGTACTGCGCAAGACTATTTAAAATCAATCGGTGAATTTAGTCGTGCTGGATATGAAGGAAAATCAGCAGATTTAGCTAAAATTTCTTTATTATCACAAAACGTTGGTGAATTAACAGCAGAACAAGCCAATAGTTTTTTACTTGCCACGGATGCTGCTTATAAATATAAGGGTAGTCAAGAAGAATTAATGAAAGTTCTTGATGGCGTAAATACTATTGATAACAAGTTCGCAACTTCAATTCAAAAGGTTTCTGAAGGTATAACCGTGGCTGGATCTATATCTTCAAACGCATCAGTTGGAGTAAATGAACTAGCTTCAGCAGTTGGAGTTATGACTGCGGTGACACAACGTTCGGGAAATGAGGCTGGACGGGCATTTCGCAGTATTTTGATGAACATCAGACAAATTAAGGGAGAAACTGAAGACGGAGAAATAATAGACGATGCTGCATTATCTAAATCAGCAGAAGCATTAGATAATGTTGGTATTAAAGTTCATGAATTGCGAAATGGTGTTGAAGAGATAAGAAATCCAATGGAAGTTCTTAAAGAATTATCTACCATTTGGGGTTCACTCAGTTCCATGAAAACTGCTCCAATTATAGATTCTTTGGGTGGAAAATTTAGAGGAAACCAGTTAGTGGCTCTAGTAGAAAATTTTGATATGTATGAAAAAATGCTTTCTGAATACTCTACTGCTTCCGGTTCGGCTATGACTGAGAATGAAGTGAGAATGGGCAGTTGGGAAACCAAGATTAATCAGCTCAGAAATGCAATAAATAATTTCTGGAATAATACTATTGACACAGGTTTTGTTAAAAGTATGATAGGTGGAATAACTCTATTAATAAACAACTTTGGTAATCTGAAAACTATTTTAGGATTAATATTTACCTTACTTGCAGTAAATAAAGGTACTGCTTTCTTAACATTCTTAAAGAACTTATCTTTATCTACTATGCTATTAAATTCTAGTCTAGTTCAAACACAAGCTAGATTAGCAGGAATGTCCTTCGCTCAAATCGGAGTAATGGGTACAACTACAGCATTAACTTTTGCAATTAAAGGTTTATGGGCTACTATGCTTGCTAATCCAATTGGTTTAGTTGTAGGTGCTGTTACTGCTGTCATAGTGGCATTTGATTTTATGGGAGCCAGAGCAGAAAGTTCTGCAAAAAAACAAAAAGAAGCATTTGATGAACTTAATAGAAGCATTAGTTCTCTTAAGCAACAAACAGCAGAAAGTAAGAATTTAGCAAACCAATATGAATCTTTATCTGCTATTACATCTCGTAATAGCAATGAGGAGGCTAAATTAGCCGAAGTTAAAGATCGTTTAATTGCTCAATTTCCTGATCTAATTGAAGGATACGATGCTGAAGGTCGCTCAATAATAGGTTCATCAGAAGCAATTAAACAAGCAATCAAAGAAAATGAAGAATTATTGGCGATTAAACAAGAACAAATGTCTAATACATTTGTTACTGATGGTTCAAATAATTTCTCTCAATTACAAAAAGATCAAGAAAGATTGGATTTATTAACTCAGCATAAAAAAGAATATTTAAAGACGATTGATGATATTAATAATGGAAACCAAGTTAAATTTGATGAATATGGAAATGATTCATTAGTAATTGCTAAAAATAATTTAAAAGGTATAAAAGACGAATTATCTACGCTTAGTACAAAAATCCTTGAAAGTAGAAAAGATTTATCAGTTTTAACAGATTCGTTTTTAAAAAGTGGCGATTCTGCACAATCTTTAGGTAAAGAAGTAGTTACAAAATTAATCTATGATTTGAGTAAACTTAAAGACGAAAGTAAAATTACAGGTGAAGAGTTTACTAAAATATTCGATGGTCTTAAAAGTTCTGATTTTTCTTCTGAATTAAGCAAAGCAAAAACAGAATTAGAAGAATTAGCAAAAAGTGGGGCAAGCAAAGATGTAATTGGTAACACTTACGAAAAAGCAATTTCTGATTTGTCTCCATATTTAAAAGCATTAGGAATTAATGGAGAAGAAGCAGGGAAAATATTAAAAGATATGCTCAATCTCCCCAATGCCACAGAAACATCTAATAAAATAAATACTGTAACTACATCCCTCAAATCACTCCAAAAAACTCTCTCTGATTCTTCATCTGCAATTACCGAAATTCAATCTGCTCTCGATGAATACGCAGAGAATAAAGCTTTTTCGCTTGACACTCTAGTAGCACTTGGCGATAAACATGAAAGCCTAATAGGAATCCTTGGCGACGAAAAAGCTGTTCATCAAGAATTAACAAACATTATAGAACAAGAGCAAGAAAAAGCCAGACAAGCATATATTACCATGCTTAATGATAGTGAAGATTTCTATAATAAAAATATTGAAGGTATACAAAAGTTTGTTGCTGGACTAGATGGTGCTCGTGAAGTCGATCTATCTGGAGCAAAATCATTAGCTGAAGCAAAATTAAAAGTTGAAAATGAGTTGATGAAAAATTTAGCCGGAATGTGGTCGCAATATTACGATGCACAAGGTAATATGACCAATGCTAATATTATTGATGGCGGTAGAACTATTGTAGGCCAAGACGGTAAAGAAACCTATATTACTCCTGAAATGAGATCACAACTTAAGGCGTATTATGATGCTTCTTCGGCAGTTAAGAAGAAATTTGATGACATTGCAATGAGTGGAACAAAAAGCATTGATTTTTCTAAACTTGGCATGTCTAAAAGCGACAATAAGAAAGACAAAGAAAAACCCCAAATCGAATCCACAACAGAAGCCCTCATCAATCAAATCCAACAAGAATATCTCCTTCAAAAAGCCAAATCGGATTCAATCCAAAAAGACCTCTCTCAAGCACAATCCCAAAAAGACTACCAAAAAACTCTCTCCCTAACTAATTCCCTAATTTCCTCACAAGCTCAAGAATTATCCCTTCTTAACACAGCTCGTTCCAAAATAAACCAAGCAAAAGATTCTGCTATATCATCTGCATCCTCTCAATTTGGAGATGTTAGTGAAAGATGGTTTACTGGAAATGACAATCAAGAAAGCGTTGCATATATTGAAGAACATAATAAAGCATCAGAAAAAACTCGTGAGATAATGGATGAGACTTTTAAATCACTTCAATTACTTCGTAATGCTTGGATGTCTAATAAATCTGCTATGGATGAAAATGCAGAATCACAAAAAGTTCTTCAATCCACCCTCCCCGACATAAACTACTCCATCGTAACAGACCAAATATCCAAGTTTAATTCCTCCATAGACTCTCTAAATTCTCAACTTGACCTATCTAAAGCTAGAATGTCTCTTCTGGAAAATACTTCATCAGATTACAGTAAAGAATTATCTCTCCAAACATCTCTTTACAAACAATTATCTGATGAACAATTAAAATCAATTGCTTATATGACTCAACAATTAGCAAGTGATAATTTATCTATTGAGGCAAAAAAAGAACTTTCAAAATCAATAGAAGAAGCAACTCTGTCTCAGCTAAATTATCAAAAAGCAATTCAAGATTCAGCAAAACAACTCGCTACAGATGTAATCGAAGCTCAAAAAGCACTAGAACAAGCAGAGTTAGATGCAGAAGAAGAAATCCTGAAAGCATACATCAAACGTAGAGAAGAAAAAATAAAAGGTATTCAAGAAGAGATTGATGCTCTAGAAAAGAAAAATGAAAAAGAAGAAGAATCGGAAGAAAGAGCAAAGCGTCTCTTAGATATCGAAGAAAAAAAACAAAAACTTAATAATGTCTTAAATGAGGAAAATACTAGAATTCTTGTAGGTGATACTTGGACTTGGCAAGCAAACCCGAATGATGTAAAGTCTGCACAGGATGATCTAAAATCTGCTCAAGAAGACTATCTAGACTGGGAAGATGATGTCAACCTAAAACATCAAAGAGCGACTCTTCAAGCAGAAATAGATTATCAACAATCACTAATCGACACAAAACAAGCATCATTCGATGCTCAAAAACTCCAATTTGATGAACAATGGGTAAATTTAGATGCAATGTCAACTCAATTATTAGAACAATATGAAAACAACGTTGATTCTGTAGTTGCAATTTTAAGTGAAAAATTAGTATCACTAAATGCTCAATTAGCAGAAATTGTAAATGCATCTACTTCTCTTCCAGATAGTTTATCAGGCGGTAGTAATAGTGGAAGTTCAGGTTCATCTGGTTCTTCATCTTCAAATGAAAATGATTTTAATGTAACAAAAAGAGGTAGTTATAATCCTGATACTGGTAATTATTCTATAACAGATGAAGATGGAAATACTCACAATGGAAATGGTTCGTTAGAAGATTATGAGAATGATTTTGACAGGTATCATGATGGTGGCTGGGTTGGTGATAAACCTAAAAATTTAAAATTAAATGAAATTCCAGCTATTCTTCAAAAAGGTGAATTTGTTTTAAGTGAAAAAATGCTTAGTGGTTTACCTAATTTTATGGATATTACAAAAAATTATATGAATAATATTAAATTGCCTCAAATGCCTAATTTCATTAATAATGTGAGTAATGTTAATAAAAGTGGCAGTAATGGAGGGAATATTATTATTCAAAATCAAACAATAATTACGCCTAATGTCGATAATTTTAAATCACAAATGTCTAGTTTAATGAGAATGACAAAAACTCAGGATTTTTAATATCTCTCCTTTTTTATGCAATTAAATAAGTTATTTTACAATCGTGTGCGGAACTCCCACTCTTTTAGGTGTGGGAGTTCCAGTTTGGGTTCAAGAAAAGAAAAAACAAAGTTTATTTAAAAATTTGAAACAAGAGAAAAGATTAACAAAAGACAGGAGGTGGATGGGATTGGGTTTATATTCCCCAAATTATTTATCCCCAAGTAACCAAACAGTCGATGCTTTAGATATTATAGATTTTTCTTGCAAAATACAAGGAAGTTACATAGATTTCTATCAACTTAAAATCTATTCAATGTCAAATGCTCTCATATTTGATTCTTCTAAAATATCGCTAGGAAGTAATTTATTATACCAAGATGATGTTTTGACATATTCATTAGATGCTTCAACTCTGACAAATGGGAATCAATATTTCTTTACATTTACTGTATTCCAAAGTACATTATCAGCAACTTCAAGACAAACACCATTTTATTGTTTTTCAACCCCAATTCTAACGATGACAATTCCTGCTGAAATTACATCAAAGAAATATTCGTTCGTAGCTACATACTTTCAAACAGAATATATTTCTACCAATTATTTTTATATGGTTTTCTTAAATTCTGATGATGAAGTTATATTAACAACTCCAAATAGTTATTCGGGAGCACTCCAATATGAGTTTGATGGATTTATCAATAATACGATTTATAAAGTTTATACAGTCGTAGTAAATCAACAAAACGTTATGACTCAAAGTATAACTTATACTTTCACTGTAAACTACGCACTACCATCCCTAACAACAATTCCTACAGCTACTCTCCTACCAGACTTATCAGCCACTAAGATTAATTGGAGTCCTGTTGTTCAAGTCACAGGCTCTATTACAGGTACAAGTGAATATATATCTGGGTTATTTACTCCAACAAACACAGGATTAAAATTAGATACTGGTTGGGATAGCGCAGATACAGTTGATGACACAATAACATTTGATGATACAGCAACTTATGATTTAAATTATGGTGGAGCAATTTTATTTAATGATTTATTTGGAAAAGTTTCAGAAAACTATGTAGAATTTGAAGTTGATATTCCATTAGAATCTACTTCTCAAGTTGTATATATTCCCAATTTAGATTTTGCAGGTGGTAAAATGGTTCGTCAGGAAAATTCTATAACTGGTGATTTTTATGAAGTTGGATATAATCCAGAAATTGGATGCTATTATTATAATTCTAATAATTTTATTGTAAATGGCGCTCCAAAAGAATTTATTTATAGTCCAATTTTAATAGCAATTAAAGGAATTGAGGTTTTAATAATATCAAATAATGTGATTTATGAGCAATTACATCCATAATTAGAAAGATGGTGAATAAATGATTCTTTCAGGTTTATTCCTTGGTGTAAGTTATTTTCAAAAAGTAATAGGAATTCCATCTCCAGTGCCAAAAATTTATGATTCGATAAAAATCTATGGTGCTTCAACGATCGACAAACTACAAATAAAAAATATAGAAGTTGATAATACAACTTTGCAAAATACTATTATTACAGATAGTCTTTTTTGGGGGCCAAATCATATTTTGTTGGCAGAATTCGAGAATAATTTAATTGGTGGAAATGTTGCAAATCTTGATTCTCCTGTAACGCATTGGCAAATTAGTAGGAGAGAATCTGGTAGTGATGTATTGAAGATTTTGGGTACAGTTGTAGTAGGAACAACGGAATTCATAGATTATTTGTGTCAGCAAGGAAAAACATATATTTATGAAGTAAATGCGATAAATGCCAACCAAATTAGCGAAGCCTTTGTTACAGAAGCAGTGGAAATGGATTTCTATGGTTATTATTTGGTTTCAGAAGATGAAGGTTTGGCATATAAATTTGACTTAAATGTTCAATCAGGTGCAAATGAATATGCAGAAGATGTAATTTTTTATGACGGATATGGTAAATATCCTGCAAAAGCTATAGGTCAAAGAAAATATTTAAAAACAAGTATTTCAGCTATTTGTGCAACAGTAGATATAAACGGACAATTATTGCAAAGCGTGGAATATATGGATACATTAAGAGATTTTATAACAAATGGTAAAAGTAAAATATACAAAACAAGGAAAGGTTCGATACATCGGGTCTTTACACATAATTATAAAGAACCTATATGGAATGACGCAATTGGGCAACAAATTCAAGTTGTGACTTTTGATATAGTCGAAGACGCTAATGTTTAGAGTTATATAAAAGTTTAACCCGCTTGCGACTGGGAGGTGACTAAAATGGCAACATTCCAAGATTATTTAAATGTCTTAAATTCTGGCACTTATAAGCAAAAAATAAGAGTTCAGTTTTTAAGATCGGAAGACGAATCTGTACGAGAAGATGTAACTTCTCTAGTTGAAAATGCTTCTGGTTCAATTAATATCCAACGAGCTAACGGAATTCGTCGCACATGCGACATAACTTTATTTAATTTAGATGGCGAATATATACCCAATATTGATAATTTTTGGATTAGGCAGAAATTTCAGGTTTGGCTTGGTTTGGAAATGCCAGATGGTAGTGATTATTTTATACCGCAAGGATTGTATATAGTTGATGATCCAAGTACAAGTTCAAAATTTAGCGAATCTAAGATAATAATTCATGGAGTTGATAAGTTTGGAATTTTATCTGAAATAGGAGGAGAATTAGAAACAACTTATATTATTCCATTGGGGACAAATTTAATTACTGCGATAAATACCACACTGGCATTGATAAACGACCCTAAAACACCAATTATTGATTTATCTCTTGTTTCTAAAACAGTCCCATATACCATGATATATGAAGTTGGACAAAAAATTGGTGACATCCTTATTGATCTTGCTCAACTCTATTCTTGTAGTGCCTACTATGATTCTTTGGGGCAACTTAATATTGAAAAAGACATTGAAGATGATATTAAGCCATCTCAATGGGATTTTTCCGATACTAATCAATTTTTTTACAGAGGCGCGGTTAATAAATATAAATGGAGCGAAATGTATAATGCAGTAAAAGTAACATCCTCAAATATCAATGGATTATCTTATACTCATACAGCCAGAGACATAAATTTATCTTCTCCAACTTCTATTCAGAATACGGGTTTCGAGAGAGTATTCCCATATACCTCTGACAAATTGAGCACATTACAACAGGTTACTGATTTGGCTAATTATATTTTAAAAAGAAAAATTGCTTTACAAAATGAGGTGCAAATAACTTCAATTCCTATGTATCATTTAGATTGTGATTTGGTTACGACAGTTACAGATAATAATTTAAAATTAACAAAAGAACGATTACTTATCAATTCGCTTACCATACCACTATCAACAGGTGGAGAAATGAGTTTAAATTGTGTAAAATCCAAAGAAATACCCTTTATATAATAATTTTAAAAAGTAGGTGAAAATTAAAAATGGACTTAAACTCATCAGAATTTGCTCAATTTTTAGATAAACTTATTGAAAAAAAAGCAAGACAAATAATTCAAGCTGAATATGCAAAATTTGGAAATCTAAAAGGATGGGTTGCTACAATAGTAGGAGTTGCAGGTGATAATAGCACAGCAGATGTTCAACGCATTGGTGAATCTGTTACTATCCCATCACTTTTAAATAAAACTGGTGTAACCCTTTTGATAGGTGACGAAGTAGAATTACACAGCTTATCCTCGCTTTCCAATTCTTACATCGGAATAAAAAAATAATAATATTTCTCAAACTAATCCTACAATTTTTAAGAAAGGAGTGAAATTTTCTCATGACAACAACTCCTCTATATCTCAATATAGACAATGGTATTTTTGAAGGGACAATAAAATCAAATAATAAAATAATCACTTCGCCCCAAACTTTATTTTCTTCATATCCGTTAGATTCAAATTGGACGCAACATGGTAGTGGATGGACAACTGATAACAATAAAGTTACATTTAATAATACAACATCTTCTAATACCTATTTAGATGAAATTTATACAATTGATCAAACAGTAATTAAAAAAATTATATTTAGAATTACAGCTAGTGGATTAAATATTATTCCATTCACTGGTGATGATTTTTCAATTAAATTAACTTTAACTGATGCTGGTGGATTGAGTGGTAATATATTAGCAACAGAAACGCTTGCTTTCCCTTCTGGTACTTGGTCAGAACAACAATTCACTATTAGTTTGACACCATCTGCTCCAGCAAAATATATTTATGTTTACATTTTTACACGCAATTCAATTGGTCAATTAACATTTTGGGATGCAGAATGTTTTCAAGAAGGAGACGCGGCCAGAACAAATGGCAAATGGACTTCTAACATTCAAGATTTAGCCAAAGTAACACAACTTCCTATTACAAGTGGGCATATTCCTTTGAAAAATGTTTATTTTTACTATGGATATTTAGAAGATGTGGATGGAATGAATAATGTTGAATACAGTATTGATAGATTAAATAAGGCAGATATAATAATTACTCATGAACCAAGTTTACTTAACACTAGACAATTGGTTGTAGTTAATTCACTTATTGCAGATAGTAAAGAAGTTTATGGATATGCAATAGTTGGGTCTACAGATGTATTAGAAGTGCCAGGATTTGTGATAGCGGCAAAGGCAATTATGGATCGTTGTTTCACATCGGGTTATGATGGTGTATTCTTTGATTGCTTTGGTTATGACTGGAAGGTTACAAGAGCACAACAAAACGAACTAATTGATTATGCTCATGCCAAAACTCCTGCTCTTAAGGTATTCGCAAATGCTTGGATTCCTGCAGATTGCCTAGATGATGTTGTGAATGCTACTTATAATCCAACTGGTGTAGTAACAAAACTTACTACAAACGATTGGGTATTGTTAGAAAGTTTTTATTGTAATGCTTCGGGGTATAAAACTTTTCCAGATGCTTTTAATAAATATGCCACTACTGTATCTCTAGCAACTCCATTGGGTGTTAAAGTTTGTGGGTTGTCTTATGCATTGCCAACAACTTTATTGACAGATTTTAGAGACTGGGTTAACACTTATGTTTTAGCATCAGGATTTGGAATGCAAGGTTTTCAATATAGTACTGATATAGGAAGTGAGGATTTAAATTGGCCTTTGGAAATTTTTATTCCTCCAAATATTGGTACAACATTAATATCCTCATTTGCACAAGTTCAAGCAGACACATATGAAGCGAAAACAAATGAGGGCATTATTTTGTTCACGTCTACGGATTCCCCATTGAAAAGAGAATATAAGTCTTTTATTTTACCGTCTTCATTTAATGTTGTAACATACTTACCACAAATCAATGCTACAAGAGTTAGTATTATAAATTATTCAAGTGCAGATAAAATTACATGGACTAAATTGGATAGTTTATCTGGAATAACGGACAGGTATTTTAAAACAGAAATAAGTGTCAGGAATTAAAAAGGAGGAAAAATACATAAATGGCTAAATCAAATCTTCCAAATAATAGTCTAACAAATGATAATCTTACAGCAGAAGCAATTCATTTAACAACATTATACAATACAAAACCTCGCTCAAGCTCAGGTCAAGCGAGTTTCATATCTTCAACTTCTGGAGTTACTTATACGACATTAGGTTCGGCATATGATAATCAAGGACAAGAGGGGTTATTACAAGTATTACAATTAGCACTTGATAGTTATCTTGTTACAGCAGATGATTATAATGGAATTACTGATAGTATTACACAAGTTACTGATGATCTTATTACGCATTCTAATAATACTTCTAATCCGCACGCTGTAACTGCCACTCAAATAGAGGCAATTCCCCTAACTCAAAAAGGAGTCGCAAATGGGGTTGCTACCTTGAATTCAAGTGGTTATCCAGTCGAAAAGACATATGTAACTGGTTCATATACAGGTGATGGTTTAGCATCAAGAAATATAATCTTAGGCTTTCAACCTTCTGCCGTTTTTGTGATGTTAAGTTATGGTATAAGACATGTCAATGCTTACGATTACGATAGTGGATTAGCAATAGCTGGATATCCAGCTCAAGCAAATTCCGATGTTGGATTAAAGACGCTTATTGCAGTTATAAGTACAGGGTTTAATGTAGGACATTATACTTTTTTTTCTGGCACCACCTATATTATATCGAATAATCAAAACACCATAAAATATAATTATATAGCATTTAGATAAGATAAGGAGAGAAGAAAATGATAATTCATAAATCTACTAAAAGCGTAGAAACAAGTTCGATAAGTACAAATAAAAACTTTGGCAATTATGAAAATGTATTTGTAGTTGATGATTCAAGTGAATTAGGACAAAAAATACTAATTAATCAACCATATTTTGATTTCGTATTAGATAATGATGGAAATTTGATTGATATAATTCCAATAGAAAGACCACCACAACAACCTCAACCACTATCAGAAATAGAAACACTTCGCCTAGAACAAGTCCAAACAAAATCAGAATTAATTACTATTAAACAAACTTTTAATTTAATTCCCCCTATTGAAAATACAATAACATTGGAAGATTATCAGAAGAATAAAATTTATGAGTTAAGTTTGGAATGTGAACAGGAAATACTTGCAGGATTCTATTCTTCATGTCGAGGAACACAGGAGTGGTTTACTAACACTAGAGACGATCAAAACCGAGTTATAAGTCAAGCAACATTAGCAACTCTCAATCCTTCCTTTATTCCAGAATGGAAAAGTGCGTCTGAAACAATTTGCACTCCGTTTACTATGGAACAAATCGTACAATTAGCAACAGAAGGTGCAACTTTTATGACAGAAAGGATTAAGGTGTTTGAAATCTTACGAAATCAAGTTGTGGCATGTAAGACTATTGAATGTGTGGGTGAGATAGTGTGGGAAAATTATGTATGGTAAGCAGTTAATAAAATATCTATCTCTCTTCTTTATTATGGGTATGATTTATTTCACCTTAGAGGGAGTGTGGCGTAGCAATGCAAATATAATTATGTTACTAATAGGTGGAATTTGTAGTGTATTAATTGGATTGCTTAATGAGTATCCACAATATTATAAATTAAAAATATATCAACAAACTTTAATTGGAACTTTTATAGTTTTAATTGTCGAGTTTGTTTCTGGTATGTTTTTTAATGTGTTTTTAGAGATGAACCTATGGAATTACTCAGATACATGGGGGAATTTATATAGACAGATTTGTATCCCATATACAATATTGTGGATGCTAATAGTTCCATTCTGTATTTTTGTTGATGATTGGCTTAGATTCAAATTATATAATGAATGTGAAATGTATAGTTTAAAAGAAATATATTTAGACTTAATCAAACTAAAATAAAAATAACCAAATGGAATGACATTTTAAAGGAGGTGAAAATAAAAAATGGCAACTTCTATCGTATCTTCGAATGATTTTTACACTACAATTATTAACAATGAAATTATAACATTTGAATCTCCATTATCTGGTATAACTATTGAAGCAAAAGATCAAATTTCTATTAAAATTAATAATTCAGATACTATGGCTACTTCTTTTTTAATCATTACTGATGCATTAATTAATTCAATGCAAATTATGTCTCCTAGTGGAACACAAGTTAAGTGGTATGGTACAGCTTTTTAGTTTCGTTTTAATAAACAAAATAAATAAATACATAAAAGAAAGGTCGTGTTTTTGTGGCTTTAATAGAATTAGGAACTCTTAGGGATTATTGGAAGAAAGTATATGACAGTATCATAGCACATGATGCTGTTGATTCAGGAGATCCCCTTAAAATTGGTGGGAAAGCGTCTACTGATGCACCGACTGCTGTATCAGTAGGCGACAGAGTTAATGCGTGGTTTGATTTAAATGGAAGATTAATGGTTAAAAATGATCAGTCTTTACCAACTGGAGCATCAACAGAAGCAAAACAGGATACTTTAATAGCAAAAGATTTTGCTACTCAAACAACTTTGGCATCATTATTGGCAAAAGTAATATCTGCTCCTGCAACAGAAGCTAAACAGGATACAATTATTACATACGTAGATCAATTAGAAACAATATTAACTGCAATTAAGGATACAGCGGGAATAAAAAAAATAACAGATCCTATTATTATTGCCGATAAAGAAGCAACTGCTTTTGAACAAGTAACTGTAGATAATACAGCAGGAGGAACTATTTTAACTTCTGCAACTTATGCAACAAATACAAAAGCTTACATAACAGTAGAAAATAATAATATTAGATTTAGAATTGATGGTGGAATACCAACTGCAACATTAGGCCACTTAGTAGCAATGGGAAGTTTAATTGAGTTAAATAGTAATAGTGATATTGTTAATTTTAAGGGTATTGCAATTTCTGAAACAAGTGCTGTACTAAATTGTACTTATTTAAGTTAATAAGAAAGAATTTTTTAAATAACTAATAAGCAAATATAAAATAATAATAAGGAGGAATTATAAAATGGGATTTATTACAAATCCAAGTCCAGTTTTAGGAAACGACCCTAATAATTTACCCAAACAAATGTCTGTTACTGAGAGTGGTGTAGTGAACGTATCTGTAAATGGGAGTTTACCGAACCAAACTTTAGCAGAACAACTCACTGACGTTGATGCAGTAGTCAATGTTTTAACCTTTTCTGCAAACATAGAAGCAATTGAGATATATCACGAAGAAGCAACTTGGCAAACATTCATAGTTAACGGATTAACGATTATTGTCCCTGCTGGTGGTTATCGAACTCCTATTGCTGGTGTAGTTGGTTTAACTGTTACTATCCCTGCTATATCATGCATTGTAGGGAGGTTGGTATAAAAATGTTTGGATATAATCCACCACCTATCGAAAGTTCTTACCCTCGTGTGTCTGGGGAAAAAATCATAAAGAAACATCGCATTCTCTTTGTTGGGCCACATCAAACGTTAGGCGCAAGCCATATGCCTTTGCCAATCGAAGCGTTCCAAGGTGGGTATTTGTGCGAAGTATGTTCGTGGGAATCACTTGTTTTTAATGCAAATGATTGGAAAAATGAAGTTGATGTTATAGTAATAAATACTCAATCAGAATTATGTATTACTAATTTTGTAACGGGGGTTGAAATAAAAACAGCGATTAGTACAATGATGTCTGCTGGAGTAAAGTTGATTCTTTTTTTAGGTGATGCAACTTATAATATTAGGGTTTTTGCTGCCGATGGAACATATACAAGTACTAGTTTGGCGAGTTTATTAGGTGGCCTATCGTCTGGCCCTTCAAAAAACTTTTCTGCACAAACTGGAACATTTCAACATAGTGACCCCTATCCATTTGGGACTACGGAAATATTACAATCAGGGATTATCCCTTCAACTTCTGGAAGCTTGGATCTTATCGCTAGTGATCCATTGGTTGTTTTCCCCGTTAAAGCTGTTCAGAGTGAAGTTGTTGCAAAAATGGTTGCCTATAAACCTAATTCATTTTTCGTAGTAGCACATGGAGGTGGTTCGGGAGCAACGGCAAGTGTTCAAGCGTATTGGAAATACGTGAAAAGTAACGTACTGATAGATATCTTGCTTGGTAAGGATAATAACGCAAGATTAGCACTAGATGCTCAAAATGGCAGGAAAATAGCAGCGTTAGGCGTTGATCTGGACGTTACTACAGACCTTGCGGCAGCACAATCACTACATGAATCGTTTGGATCAAATATTCCCATGGAGTGGGGTCTAGTTGCTGATAATGTTACAGATGATGTAGCGGGATTTTATCGAGGACTGCCCGGTATAACGAGACTCGTATCACATACTAAATCCCACTATAACACTGTTATTACGGTTACGGATGAATTGCATACAATACCATCAAGTCAATTAGTAAGGCTTAACAGGCCTTTTAAAGCTATGTTGACATCCGTAAAAACTGTTGATGATGTAACCACGTTTACTAGAAAAACGGGGGATATAATTAGAACGGGTTCAGACGTTGGTAAATATGTAATAAATGGAGCAACCGACATAGGATCAGTAGGGCAGTTGCTTGACGGGTATCTTAAATTTAATTCTGCAGATGTAGGCAAACAATTGAAAATCACTTATACATGCAGTGATGAAGCTGCAGAGGTTATAGGTAGTTTAAATACATTGAAGGCTAAAGGTGCATTGACCAAGTCTGTCGTGTACACGACGATGGGTGCCCATTCTGTTGAACCTTCATCACTTTTAATGGCAGAAGAAGAAGAGGTAATTATTGCTGACTATCTACCGTTTCCATCATATTCACGGGCTTGGCATACTTCTAGAACTCAGAAAAAGATGCCTTTCATGCTTGGAACTACATTGCAATCAGTGGCGACATGGAATTCTTCGAATGATTCAAGTTGGTATCAGACTACTAAAGCTGATGCGAAAGTAACATATATAACTGATGCTATTACTAGGTGTAATTCATTGGATATACCATATGTATTCTACATGCACGATTTTCCGATATCTGAAACTGCTTTGGGTGGTGCATGGTTAGGTGCTGGATACGCTGACTGGAAGAAAGCGTCATATGAAGAAACTAAAGCATATTTGCAGGAAATGTACACTTGGGTAATTGCCCAATTAGTCGCACAAAATCCGTTCTGGATGACGAGGGGGGAATATGTTGAAAGATATTATTACCTCAATAAATATCTTTCTTATGATATTGTAGAAGCCAATAATGGATATAAAATTTCCGTTAAAAATAATGGGAGAAAAGATATTAAGGGGATTACTCTTAGACTTCCATTCGACTCTGATCCAACCGTTGTTAGATTGCTAAATGGAGCCGATGTATTCAGTTCTTACACAAATGAAGTAAAAACTGTATGGTTTGATTTAGTGGCGGGGAGTTCTTCTGTGTTAATGGTTCACTAATCTTCGCTAAAGACTGCTAAATCGAAGGTTGGTAAAAACAACTAATAATTCAAAGAGAGTGTAAACATACACTCTCTAATTTTATACTTATTTAATTATATTTATAATATAGTTAATTTTAACAACCGTTTAAAAACTTGATTCTCTAGGGTATTAAATTATTTTAAAAATTAAATAAAACATATAACAAAAAGAGGGTAAATCTACTACCCTCTCTATTTTCTATGTCTAAAAAGGAGGATTTAATATGAATGTTTATAATTGTTTTTCACAAAAATTAGCAGGGTTTCTCCTTATAAATGGATTTTCAATTACAGGTATCAAATCAGATTTAAAAAATACAGGTAGAACTATTTACTTATTTCAAAATAGTGAATATCTTCAATTGGCGATTAAAAAATATAAAACTGTTTAATAAAAGAAAGAAGGTCTGTTTAAAAAATGTCTAAAAGAATAAATTGGAAAGCAACAAAAACATATGATGAGTATATAGAAATGTTTAAATCTGCGTGTGAAGAACTAGGTAGGTCTATTACTCCTTCAGAATTAGAAAAGCATAAATTTGATTTACCATCTGCTATATGGTTAGTTAAAAATTATCCACACGATACTATAAAAACATATGATGATTTTCTTAAGTATTTAGGGTTTGAACCAATAAAGAAGCATAATAAACATAAAAAGTACAATTTTGAAATCGCTTTTGAAGAATTTGCAAAAAGAGGACTTTATTTACCGCCACAAGAGTATACAAGTTGTGCAATAAAAATGAAATTTATTTGTCCTCATCATCCAGATATTATTCAAAAGAAATCACTAAATAGTATAATATTTGGGAGAAAAGCAAAACACCCAGAATATAATTACAATATGTGTAATTTATGCTTTAAAGAAAGACAAAAAGGCGAGATAAGTAATGCTTGGAAAGGAGGTTAATAAAAGTAGACAAATAATTATTCTTTATAAAGATAGACTTCTTAGATTTGGTTTTGAATTAATAGAAGATTTAATTCAAATTATTACTGTATTTAGTTGCAGACTTCAAGGGAAACGAGCAAACAGAACTAGAAAAATGATTGATGATTTAATTAAGGAAGGAGATGAGGAAATTGATAAAGGGAATCAAAGTGATGCTTGTACCTAACAATAAGCAGAATACATTAATGTTTCAAAATGCTGGAGTTAAAAGATGGGCTTTCAATTGGGCATTAGGTAGAGAAAAGGAAAATTATGCTAATGGTGGTAAGTTTATTTCTGATAATGATCTTAGGAAAGAATTAACTCAATTAAAGCAAACTAAAGAGTTTAGTTGGTTAAACAATGTTTCTAATAATGTACCTAAACAGGCAGTTAAAGATGCTTGCATTGCATATCAGAGATTCTTTAAAGGTCAAGCAAAATTCCCTAAGTTCAAAACTCGAAAGAAATCTCCTCCTAAATTTTATCAAGACAATATTAAAATTCAATTCACATCTACTCATGTTAAATTTGAAGGATTTGCTAAAAGTAAAAAGGCAAATAAGCAAAAGTTGAACTGGGTGAGATTAGCTGAACACAATAGAATTCCTTTTGGTAAAGATGTTAAGTATATTAATCCAAGAGTGTCGTTTGATGGTTTAAATTGGTTTATTAGCGTAGGGATTGAATATCCTGATAATGTTGAAACTCCATTAAATGAAGGAATTGGCATTGATTTAGGAATTAAAGATTTAGCGATATGTTCTGATGAAAAAACTTATGGGAATATCAATAAAAATAAGAAAATGAAACGATTAGAAAAGCAAAAGAAGCGATTACAAAGACAAGTTTCTAAGAAATATGAAGATAACCGTGATGGTTTGAAATATATTAAAACCAAGAATATTATTAAGTTGGAACTTAAGATAAAATCAGTTCAGCATAAACTTAATGGCACTAGAGATAATTATCTCCATCAAACAACTTCTGAGATAGTGGGACGAGAACCAAGTCATATTACTATTGAAGATTTGAACATTCAAGGAATGATGAAGAACAGAAACCTATCCAAAGCAATTCAACAACAATCTTTGTATGAATTTGGTAGACAGTTGAAGTATAAAGGATTGTGGAATCATATTGAGATTAGAATTGCTGACAGATGGTATCCAAGCTCAAAGACATGTCATGATTGTGGTAAAGTTAACAAGTTGTTAAATTTAAATGACAGAGAATGGGTTTGTACTGGTTGTGGAAGTATTTTAGACAGGGATTATAATGCTTCATTAAATTTAAGAGATACTAACAATTACAAGATATTTAAAGTAGTATAGGTAAAAACATATACTCGGACGTTGCCGAGGAATTTAAGCTCTTGGAGTGTTAAGCAACTTGAGTAGCATTAGAAATAATGTGAAAAAGAACACGATGAATGGAAAATGAAACATAGAGTTATAACTTATTTGTTTAATTTATAACTTCTTATAAGTTTTCAGTAACGGTTATTCTTCATTAAATATCTTATTAAGAGAACATATTGATCAATGGAAAAAAGATTCTATGATAAATTGTAACTACAAATGCGTAATAACAGGTGAAAATTTCGATATAATTCATCATTTATATTCATTTAATAAAATAATCAGGGAAGTGATGGAGAAAACAAAATTGCCAGTTTATACAATGGTAAATAAGTATACAGATGAAGAATTAGACTTGATAAAACAAACAAATATTAAAATACATAATAAATATCCTTTAGGGGTTTGTCTGAGAAAAGATATACATAATTTATACCACCATATTTATGGGGATGACAATACACATGAACAATTTGAGGAGTTTAAAATAAGATATAATTCCGAAGAGTTTAAGAATGTAATATAATTTAATGTAAATAAAAATTTTATAAGAAGGTGAAATAAAAGTGAAAATATTTATTAACGCTGGTCATGGCCCAAAAGGAGTTAATAGTTCAGATTCAAATGGAATAGATCCAGGAGCAATTGGAGCAACAGGATATAAAGAATACATAGAAACAAAAGAAATAGCAGATTTAGTATCTACAAAACTGAAATTTAATGGACTTGAAACATTAGTAATTCAAGATGGTGATTTATGGGATGTAACAAATCAGTCAAATGCTTGGAAAAGTGATTATTTTATTAGTATACACTGTAATTCGTACTCAGATTCTTCGGCAAATGGTGTAGAAATTTTTTCATTAGCAACTACAGGGAAAGGTAGAGCACTAGCACAATCAGTACATAAAGAACTCATTCCTGCTACTGGATTGTTTGACAGAGGTTTAAAAACAGCAAATTACTATGTACTTAGGGAAACTGATTGCCCTGCTATTTTAACAGAAATTGGATTTATTTCTAATCCTAAAGAAGAAGCATTAATGAAAGATTCTACATGGGATGATAAGGTTTCGAGTGCTATAGCAAGAGGAATTTGTAATTTTATTGGATTGGCTTATAAAGAGCAAATTGTTCAAACTATTCAGTCAACAATAAATAATAGTCAAGGAGATGATAATGTATTAAATGCTGTGCTTGGTTTCTCTCTCAATGACTTAGGTGCTTGTATGTTAGTTTCTCAGAAATTAAATAATTGTGCAATTTACTTTAGAAACACAGATAAGACTTTTAATCAAGATTGCTTAAAAGCCGATACTTTATATGTTGTAGGAGGAAGTACAGTTGGACATAAAAAAGAGAAATTGCTATCTGGTAAAGAAGCAAAAGATACATTGCAAAAAGTTGTAGATATTTTGTAATTTGTATTGTAATTTAATTATTTATATATTCAGTTGTCATATATGTAGGTGGCAGATATTTACTGAATTGCCCTCAGTTTTTTATCTGCCGAATCCTGATTGTAATGTTAGTAGCACTACAACCATTAATTCATTATACCATACAAAATAAATTTAGTAAAGAGGAGGGCAAGTATTATTTATGGAAAATATAGCGAAAGAGGTGTTGGAAGTGGATGAGAAAGAGGTAAAAATAATTCTTGACGATCATGGAACCCGTATTCAAAAATTAGAACTTGATAATGTATTTATAAAAGAAAAATTGAATTCAATATCTTCACAAGTAATTGATACAAAAGATGAGGTTAGTGATCTTAAATCTGCTGTAGCAAGATTAGAATCAACTGTATTGACAACTAATAATTCCATTTTAACAACTCTAACACAAGTCGTCACCAATACTTCGAACAATCAAACACAGATAGTAACAACTACAAGCTCAAATAAGAAGGATATAATTATAAATTCTATTAAAATTGGAGGATCAATTGTAGTAATTATAATTTTAGGTTTATTTGCAGCAAAAGGAATTAGTGTAACAGTTCCAATATTTTAGTATTTAATAGATAAAATTAAATAAAATAAAATAATTAAAAGAAAGAAGGTAAATATATTATGCAAAATCAAAATAGATTCAAATCATGGGGATTATGGCTCTCAGTTGCTTCACTTGTAACGTTTGTTAGTAAGACTTATATTGGATATGAAATTCCTCAAGCTGATGAATTGGTTAATTTAATTCTTGTAACTTTAACTGGATTTGGGATTCTTAATAATCCTAGTGATGGAGATAAATTTTAATTAAATTATAATTTATTTAGATTGTAAACCAATAAACCCTAATTATTACAAATATAAACACTCTCTAAGCGTTTAGAAATGTCTCTACCATACAAACTTACACAACATCAATTCAAACAGCTTAGAGAGTGTTTTCTGTGGATATTAGATTATTGTGGGCCTGAAAAGTGTTGCTATGATTGGGTTTTAAAATGTGTCTGACTGACAAGAATTTTCAATTTTTAAGAGTTAATTCACTAAGGTCGCATTGGGTGTAATTAATTTAAAATGCTAATTTGATAGGGATGGTTTGAGATTGTTTTGAGAGGGATTTATGAAAATAAATTTCCTCTCTTTATTTATGCTATCCATATTTTTCTTTTTGCTTTAACAGAGTTTTCTTTTTACGTTTACGATTTTGTTGCTCCTTTTTAATTTTACTATCCTTAACATTTTGTAATCGTTTCCATTTTGGTATTAAAATATATTCTTTATATTCTTCATAAGACATATTATCTTTTTCTATATTGCAATCGCCACAACAACAAACTAAATTATCTTCGTTGAATTCTCCACCTTTGCTCTTTGGAATTAAATGGTCAACAGTATCTCCTTTAACTCCACAATAATGACATTTATAATTGTCACGTTCATTAACATTGTATCTAACAATCCAACTCTCATCTTCATGATTTGGCATATAAATTGTATCTGATTTATAAACCTGTGCTTTATCTTCATTTACTAAAGAAATGGCTTCATCAAGAGAGATTAACTTTTTGGAAATTAAATATTTACTTCTAAGAATTATGTTTTTCAAGGAGATATCTAAATTTTTTAATCCAATGTTTATACTTTTATATTCTATCATTTTATTCACAGCTTTTTCTATTTCACATTGAATACATTGTTTTGTTTTAGAGCCTCTAAATTGAGAATCATCTTTTTCGATTTCGCATTTAGTGCATCTTCTCATATGGGGATACCTCCTTGGTAGGTGATTTTGGTTTTGTGGGTATATAAGTATTATATCGCATTTTTAATGGTTTTATAACTAGGGAGTTACAAGAGATGTGACTCTTTTTATTATGTAGAAAATTAATTTACAAATCAAAGAACTACTTAGAGAGTAGTGAAAACTATTCTAACATTTCTTTCATTCTTATTTTATTAGTAAGAAACGGCGAAGAGAAGAGTTAGGATTTTCTTGACTTTTCTCTAAGTGATTTTTGTATATGGAAACAATTCTTCGCCGTTTTGTTTTTGTATTGAAATTACTAATAAAAATAAGAAAGAAGTGATAAAAATTAAATGGAAAAGCAAATTTTAAATCACGTTAAACAATTAATACTTTTGCCAGATGGGATAAACACAACTGTTGAAATGGTTTCAGAATATTACGAAGTTAAAGACAATGCAATGCGTCATTTAATATTAAGACACAATGAAGAATTAAAAAATAGTGGATTATATGTCATAGAAGGAATTCAACTAAAATCATTTAAAATAATAAACAGTATAAAATCAAGAGCAAGATCATTAACTATTGTTCCAGTAAAAGCAATATTAAAATTTAGTACATTATTAGCCAGTTCTAATATCGCACAAGAAGTCAGAGAAGAATTGGTAAAACAAAATCCTAAACTATATGAAGAGTTGACAAATGGGCATAGATTGCAATTTAAGAAATTTGAGCAAAAATATGAAGAATATTTAAATTTTTCTTTTGGAGTAGAAAATATTCAAAAGCAAGTAAATTGTGGTGGTTATCTGATAGATTTTGTGTTGTTTAATACTATAGCTATAGAAATAGATGAGAATGGACATTCTTCATATTCTAATGAAAAAGAAATAATAAGAGAAAAACATATAAGAAGTGAAGGCTATAATATTGTTAGATTTAACCCACATAAGCAAAAACCATATGAATTAATGGGGATGATATTAAAGATGACAGATGTCCTGCCAGGACTTTAGTCAAATGACAAAGTGACACTTGGTCACACTGTCATTTGACACAGATGAACAATATGAGAAGATTAGAGATCATTGGAGAAAGTATCATATTGTTTTAGAATTAGATATTTAACAATACATAAATAATATTTATTAAGATTTTGTGGAGTTGCTGAAAAGTAACTCCTTTAATATTGAAAATTTTTAGTCAATGGCTGATAGGAGTAATTAACCTGTCAAAAAGAAGGTTCCAACCTACCTTCGCCATTGACTATTTTATATACAAAAAGGTTGGAGTACAATACAAAATTTGAAAGGTTGGGATACGAAATGAAAATTAAATTAATTATTGACAAAGTATAAGAGAACCTAACGAAAGCAATGTATCGGTCAAAGCGTTGACCTCTTCTAGCCATTTCGCTATCGCTCAATGACTAGGATTATAATTTAATCTATTTTTAATAATATGAAGGTGGTGTTAATAACTATGTCAAAATACATAAAAACAAATGATAACCAAATTATCAATAAAGAAACTGGAGAAATAATAGAAGAACAAGAAAATCAATTTGAAAGAAAGTTAAAACATAGAGTATCACAAGTGAGATATAAAAAGGAGGACATTTAATTATGGAAGTTTTATTTAGGTATAGTGATTCTAATTTTTGCGCTTATTTAAATTATCTCGGATTTGAACATGTTGGGTTTGATATTGTAGAAAAAAGAGGGAATAAACCTAAAGTATTTTTACATTTTGAAGGAAATAAAGAAGATTTTATTAATATTTATAAAAATTATAATTCTAATGATATTTCATTAAATCTTATAGAATTTGGTAAAAGTAAAAATAGTATTCTCAAAATTGTTCGAGAACACTTGGGAAACTATTTAAGAAGTAAGAAGTAAAATAGGAATCTAATTTTGAAATCCCTATTCTAGCAAGAGTTTAAAGGTTTTAAAAATAATATATTTTGCATATAAGTGTTTTCTTACTGCACCACATGCAGTTACTTTAGAAATACCCGTAAAAGCTTATAAAGGAAGGGGTTGCATTTGATTATGCCAACTGATTTAGAAAAACAAATTGATATACAATGGCACAAACTTGATGATGATCGTTACGTTTATCTTCTTACAGGGGAATCGTTTAATAATTTAGAATATTTGGGAGCAGTTAAGAGAGAAATTGAAAATGCTCAGTTAAAAGATTTTCATGAACATTCAAAGTTGCTAAGAAAATATGGCATTGATGTAAATAGAAAAATTAAAAACAAAGGTGATAAAACACCAATTGAAACAACATGTATTGCTTGGAAAGATACAAAGAAGGACTTATTCATTAAAGTATATAGAGGTGAAGGAGTCGAATTAATTATGAATAAGACATTGGATATTTTTGAAAAGGGATTTATGTTTACTATTCAGTCATTTGTTGAATTCAGAACAAATTGTGTAATTATAGACAGGGAATTCCCTACAGTAGAATATCTAGCAGAGTTAGCAGGTATGAGTCCTAGAAAGGCAAATGATATTATAAAGTCTTTAGAAAAGAAGAATATAATTAAGAGGTATAAAGATGGATTACATAAGAAAATATTTGTTAATCCTCATTATATGTGTGCAGGAGCGATTATTGAAGGTGAGATACCTTCTTATTTTGTGTCTGAAATAGAAGAAGAAACTATGGAATTATTTAATAGGCAATAAATAAATTTGAGGAGGTCATTTAATTATGAGCATGGGAATTTATAAAATAGAAAATATGATTAATGGAAAAATATACGTAGGCAGTTCTAAAAATATAGAGAACAGATGGAGTCAACATAGAAGTTTATTAAAATCAGGAAAACATCACTCACAGCATTTGCAATATGCATGGGATAAATATAATGAAAGCAATTTCAAATTTGATATTATTGAAGACATGATTACACAAGAGGATTTATTTGTAAGAGAACAATATTGGATGGATAAATTACAATGTTATAATCCTAAAATTGGATATAATATTTCAATATTAGCTAATGCTTGTTTAATGAATGATAATTATGATTTTAAAGAAATTATACAAGAAGAAAATGAATTAGCAAATAAACATAAAATAATATACATGATTATAGATAAGAAAAATGAAGAATTGATTTATAGAGGTATGCAGGATAGATATCTCGTTGAACATATATTTAGTGACTTTATATATTATCTATACAGATATTTTGAAAGTATTGATTTTAAATCTTTTGATAATATAATTCTATATACAGATAAAGGGAATCTAACCATGAAAGATTTTCAAGGAATAAATACAGAAATATGCAAAGACAATATTTATAAATTAAACTTTAAAAAGGTTATTATTGAAAATGGCCATGGAGGGCAAAGAGAAGTTCTTTATAAGAATAGTTTTGAGTTTTATGAAATAAAAGAAAGTAAAGACGGTTATATGACAATTAGGGTTTATGATGGTTTTGATGTAATAAACTATATACTTGAATAAAATAAAAAATACTATACAGATGTTCAATTGCAGAATATTACTAATTGGATGTTAGGAGTCCAGATGAAGATTAAATATAAAACACTTTGTAAGAAATGTCATGCAACATCTCATGACAAAGGAGGAATATGATGATGATTATCAATAATATCAATGAGCAAAATGATAATATACAGGATAACTTAGTTTATAAATTCTATAATATAAATAATGAATTGCTGTATGTTGGCATTACCAATAATATGAAAATTAGATTAAAGCAACACAAGCAGGACAAAGAATGGTTTGATGAAATTAAAAGAATATACATCACTGAAAAAATGACTAGAAATGAAGCTCATATTTATGAAATATTCTATATTGCAAATGAAAATCCTTTATATAATATAGACTATATCAATGGTGGCAAAGTTGGTTTTGTGATAAGCGAATTATTATTCAAAGATTACAAGAAAGAGAGAAGAAAGAGGATAAACGTTGATATTGTTTTGAGAATGTATAATGAAGGTAAATCAATAGAGGAAATAGCCACAGAATTAAAATACTCTACTGAATACATTGCTAAAAACTTGAGATCAAAATTAATAGAATTAAGGGAAGTTAAACCAAATCGTAGAAATGGGAAAAATGAAAGATTTGAAATGTTTGTTAATTGTCTTACATACTTGTCTAATAAAAAATATTTTACAATAGAAGATATTGTATATAAGTTCATGAATGATTATGAATGTACAGAGGAAACTGCAAAAACATATTATAAAGACGAGTTTGCAGTTTTACTTATTGAAGAGGTTAATAAAATAGGTTTGAAAAGAATTAGAGCGAATAAAGTTATTAAAGAGCAATTTGGAATGGATGGTGAAGGATACCCCTTTATAATTTGCAAAGATGGTGAATAAAACTTAATATAAAACACTAAAATAAAATATTCCTTGACATTTGTTGCCTCATGATGTATAATTATTGCAAAGTGAGGTGATAATATTATTATGAGTTTAACAGATGATGCTTTAGAAACTGCCAAATATGTTAATGATTTATTAAATGGTGACTCCCAAAAACTAAAAAGGATTTATGAACATCTTTGTGTACATGATATTATAATGTATCATGCTTCAAAAGAACAAATGCTTGATATTTTTAAAGATATCTAATCTCCCATTGACATAAATCCTAAAATAATATATCATAACAAACATAAGTGATTAATTTTCATTTTTCATTTATAAACTCTTTCTTTCATCCTCAAGAGGGAGTCTTTGTAATGAAGATTTCCTCATTTTTTACCTTTTGACTTTCCTATACTCGTCCTCTATAATTAGTATAATGGAGAGTGATTAAATGATTATTTTGGATGATAATAAAATACAATTCACTGTACAAAGACAAAAACACATTATTGGGAGTAAATTATTTCCTGTTTCATCAAAAAGTAAATTACAAGTATTTAACTCTGAATATACAGAAGAATTAGATAAAAACGATCCTAAAATACTTCAATTTACTAAACTTGTTGATCAATGTAAATTTGAAATGGGCCATGCTTATACTAGTTCTGATATTATTCTTCAGATTGCAAATGCGATAAATTTAGAAGCAAAATTCTTTTCGGGTTGGTTAATTTATCCTTTTAGCAATACATTTCCTAGTCATCACGCATGGACAGTAATTAATGGTAATAGCGTTGTAGATGTAATGCAATTCCCTGAAGAAATTGATATAATGATGAAAACTGATATGACTGATCCTGATTTTAAGAGGAAACTTGCCATTAAATTAGTTGAGATAAGGAAGAAAGAAAAACCTCTTTCTGAATCATGTTTCTTCGGTAAAATTAATTATGATTGGGTTTATTATGTCGGTAGTCCAGATACTTCTGAAAATGCAAAAAGGATATTTAGGGAATTAATTTCAAAATACCCTAATCATCCTGCTTATATTCGTAAAGGGGTAAGAGAGTCAAATGGCAGAACTGAATTGCAGAATTTAATTAACGAGGAAATGGAGAGTGATTAAATATGTTAAATGATATTATTTCCAAAGTATTAAACAAGTTTTTAGATGGAAATATCGAGAGTATAGATTGTTATTCTAGGGGAAATTGTAGGTTTGATTTAATTACACAAAACAAAATTTCATACAAAGATTTTGTTAAGAAAACGAAGAATATTATATCAGAAAATGATATTTCTAGTTATGATGAAGAAGATTCTGAGTATCTTGAAGTCACTATTGAATTAACTGAAGATTTTATAAACAAAATTATTAATCATATAAAATGTGATTGCATGAATGAATTTGAGGAAATGAAAAAGTAACTAGAGAAAAGAGGATAAAACAGATGAAATCTAATGTCATTAATATCAATCGTTCTAAAATTGGCAAATGCTATGAATTAAGTTTGCAATATATACTCGCTAACCCTAATTGGAAATTAATTCATGGATATATCTCAAACCAACAACCACCGAACCAAACTATTGATCATGCTTGGTGTATTAATGGTGATAAAATTCATGATGAAATATTTGAGAAGGATTTTCATACAGATTTGTATACTGCTTTATTTGCTCCAAAGATTGTCAAGAAGTATAAATTCAATGAAATGATAGAGAAAATGAATGAGTTTGAAACTTATGGGCCTTGGCATGATGTAGATGAGTTTAATGGAGATTATTATGATGAGCATGGGGATTTAAGGGATGAATATAAAGGGAAGAAGTGATAATAATGGCAAAAGCAAAGGTAAAACTTATTATGACCGCAATATTAGAGGTTGAAATTGATCCGGCTAAAATATTTGATCTTGATGAATTCCCAGAAGATAATCAACCAATGATTGAAGATGCAATAAAGAGTGTAATTGAAGGATATCTTGATACACCCCTTTATTTTATAAAGGATGAGAATACTGAAATTGGAATTAAACATGAGGTATTAGAATACAAATTACCGATTCAAGAGTATAAAGGGAATAATAAGGTAAAAATAGATTATTCTAATGATAACTATATTATTAAGAACAAATCGGTTAAATTTATTAAAGGAATATTTAAAGATGAAATTGGTGTATTTAAACGAATAATTAAAAATACGGGCGGTGGTATATATTTATGCGAAATTTATGTTGTAGAAGAATTAGAACAATACAAGTCAGATTATTTTGTATTTGTTGATAACAATGTTCAAAAACTGTGGGAAGATAAGTCAAATGATTTTGTAGCAGAAGAGTGATTAAATATATACTCCTGTTGAGCCTAATATAATATCAGAAGGAGAAGTGAAGAATGCAACAAACAGAAAAAGACAATAAATTTTTTGAGGAAATGATTTGTAAAGGATTCTTCGATAAATTACACAATATGAAATTAATTACCGACTCTGAACACAAAAATTGTATCAGTGGGTATGATGAGTTTTATAAGGATAAGGATGCAGAACTTAAATAAGGGAAGTAAAAATCCCTTTTCTCTTTCTATCTTATCATAAATATAAAAATAAAATTTATACTTGACAACATTATTTGCTAGTGGTATGATGAGAGAGTAGAAAGTGAGGTGAGGAAATATATGATTGTATTAACAAATATCAATACATAAATTATTAAGTTCACAATCTCCATAAAGTAAAAAATAAAATAATGAAAGTAGGTTAATTTATAAATGTTTAATGTAAAAGAAATTAAAACTGGCAATGTCTTTGAGGTTTTTCAAGTGTTCGATTATACATATCTAAATAAAAATCAATTTGTATTTTTAATGTATGATTATAGTATCAATGAATGGGCTATGTCAGATAGTAAGTATTTTGAGCCACTTACAGATATAAGCAAAGCTATTACAGAAGAAAAATCTGGTTTTGTGAAAGGTCTATTTAGTGGATTTAAAGGATTATCTACTGAGAGTGTAATGGAAAGATTAAGTGAGTCATGGGAATCTATACCACAATGTATTAAAGAAAATATTTGTTTGTCTCTTGGCAGCAAGGGGAACAGTGAAAAACTTATGGTTGTTTTGGATGAGTTTTCTAAACAAAACAAATTGTATATAGAAAAAGAAGAAGAACGTAAACGATTAGAAGACTTGTTAAAATCTAAACAAGATGAGCATAGTAAGAAAATTTCTATTTTACAGGAAGAGTTTAATAACGCTGAAAAATTAATTAATGAAAAGTTAAAAGGATTGTAAGATTAAACCCATAGCAGAGGGGTTTATACTCTGCTTAATAATTACAAAGGTTGTGATTATATGCTATATATAATTGGTTATTTTGATGGAAGCGTTAAAAATGAAAAAGCCATAGGTGTTTGGACTTATAGTTTATATGAAAAATTAAATAAACAATCTCCAAGGACTAAAATAAAAACTGAGAGAGGTTGGGATTATTGTTTTTACGCAAATAGCATACAAGCCGAATTTATTGGGTTAATTGGTTTATTAGATAAATTAAAGCAATATTTCGAGATTGGTTTTATTAATTTTTTATTAATTAATGGAGATTGCGAGAGTATTATCAATCAAATTAAATACAAAAAATCAACTGACAACGAAATACTTAAAGACTATTTATTATTAGCAAAAGAATTGGTATCTATGTGTGAAGTTCCTATTGATCTTCAATGGATTCCTAGAAGCAAGAATAAATCTGCGGATAAATTGTGCAAAATGGTATGGGAAGATTTGAAGAATAAAATGAGGAATACTAAAAATATATTTGGAAGTAATCAACCAGAAAATATTTTAGAATTTATTTAGTTTTTTGTTAGTGAATTGTTAGAGCAATAAATAAATTAAACAGGTGAGAACTTGCAAGTTTTAATTGGTAGCTACCCTCCCTGATCAGGAGGAGAGAAAGAAATTGGAAAACAATATATATTATGTTTATGAATATATACGACTAGACACAAATGAGCCATTTTATGTAGGAAAAGGCTGTAAGAATAGATGGTGTAACACCAAACAGAGAAATAAATATTTTAAAAACATAATTAGTAAAATTCCAGTAGCAGTACATATTTTACATGAAAATTTATCCGAAATTGAAGCATTTGAATATGAATGTTGGTATATCAATGAATACAAATATAATATGAGTTATGATTTAACCAATATTATCGATGGTGGAGAAGGAGGGGATACAAGATCAGGAAACTCAGAAGAAAACATCAAACTAAATAAAAAGCAAAGTATTTCCAGCAGAGGAATGAACGCTATATTGAATGAGGAAAAAGTCAAAAAAATAAAGATAGAAATATTAAATAATATAGATATGCACTATATAGCTAAAAAATACAGTGTAAACTATACCACTATTTGTAAAATTAAAACATGTAAAAATTGGGAATGGGTATGTAGTGAGTTAAATAATAAATTATTAACTATGAATAAAGATCAAGATGATAAAATAATTGATTATTATTACAGCAACCCACATTTATCAATGGTTCAGATTGGTTTAGATTTAAATACAGCATATGGAAGAGTTCGGAAATTAATAAGTGATAAAATAAAATTAGAATCAAGGAATATTATAGGCGTAAACCTAAAGAACCAACTTTATAAGAGTAGAATTACAATAAAAGGAAAGGAGATTCATCTTGGTCATTACAGAGAATTAAAATATGCAGAAAAGGTTAGATTAATTGCCGAAATAGTATATTTAAAAGATAAATCTCCGCAGAAACACAAGTTAAAAAAATACGACTTAGACTTTAAAGATATTGATATAAATACTTTAAATGAATTTATCAATAAATATTCAACTAAATCAACCGTTAAAATTATTTGTTTGACTACAGGAGTTATTTTTAATAGTTTCAAAGAAGCCGAAAATTTCTATAGAATCAATAATTTTAGCAAGAATGGTTATTTGTGTTTAACAGGGAAGAGAAAAACTTTTGGCAAGCATCCAATTACAGGTGAACCTCTAAAATGGCAATACTACGATGAATACATAAAATCAAACCAACTCCCAACCGCAATATAACTATATAACTATATTTATATATAGTTATATAGTTATAAATATAAATAAATAATTTAATATACTTAAAGGAGTGATAAAATGAATAAAAATTGGACAGAAGAAGATATTATTAAAGCAAGAGAAATGTTAGACAAAGCTATAAAAGAGAAAGATTATTTATATTATCCGGAAAATTCAGATAGATGTATTTTAGATAAATTTAAGATAAGGAGTCAACAGTGGTACAACCAATTTCACTCCAAACTGCAATATAACCAAATAAATAAATATAAAGGAGAATTAACATGGTAGCAATAAGAAGGGTATACATAGACATTGATTGGACAAAAATGCAAACTTTACATAAGAAAATAACCTCTTCTCATATTGATTGTATGAAAACAAAATGGAGTCCTTTTAGAGATGAATGGAAGCAAGGTTTTGATAGTGATTGTTGTTGTGGTCATTGTACTAATACTGAGCATTGTTTTGAAGCATTTAGGGATAAAAGATGTCATCTAGAAAATCATTTTAAACCTATAATCGTTGAGTTTGAGAAGAAATCATGTTGGGACGATGAAGAGGTAAATATATTTAATATAATATCGTTGAAAGGAGGTGAACACTAATGACAGAATTAGAACATAAAGAACTAGTAGAAAGTCTAAATCAAATGATGGTAGAGATTATAAAAGTCAAAGAATTACAAAAAGTCCTTGTAGGTATATCTGGGATAGATATTAATCAAGAAGATTGGAAGAATTATTAATATTTTAGGAGGTGATATAAAATGGAAATAACAACTATGACTCTAGAAGAAGCAGAAAAGATTGGTTACGTTGCAAAAATCAAAGAACTCTACTGTGAATTAAAATCAGTTTGGCCTACATTTTCAGAAAAAACTAGAGACAATTTGACAATGTTGCTTGGTGGTTTGAAGGATAAAAGTGAAGTTATGGCTTTGATGGGTAAGGAAGATGATAGGTAAAAGAGTAATGGTAACACTCTCTGGGAAATAATTTATGTAGTTAGAGTAAATAAAAAATAAATGGGTGATGGCCGACATTAAGGAGAAAAAATATGATTTATTTATTAGATGGTTTAGAATTTAATGTTAGTAATATAGTGGAGTTTCTAGACTCTTATCAAAACAAAATTACCTCTTATAATGGATTTAATATGCAACAAATAATTCTTGATAAGTTACTCGAAGGAATAAAAACAAATCAATTAATACATACACAATGGTTAAGAGGGATTGGCAAAACTCATACATTAATTGCGTTAGCAAAAGAAGCAGATTGTATTGTATTAGAACCAAATGTAGCTGTGGCATCTGCTATAGCAAAAAGGGAAAATTATTCAAAAGTATACCCTGCATCCATTGATTTTCTGAGAGGTAATACTTTAAGTAATTATGGCTATAGGTACAGCAAAGATAATCCTTTGGAAGTTGTTGTGGACGAAGGAGTAACAAATATTAAAGCTATTGAAGATATTGGATTTAAAGTAGTTACTGGATTTTATACTCCTAAGAAAGAAGATGAAATTTCATTTAATGATAAAGTAACGAGAACTCTTATGAATGAAATTGAAGCTCTTACTCCTAAGTTAGAATTAACAAGGGAAAGTAAAGATTATGGAACATATAAGAATTTAATTAATGCTTATAGAGAGGTGTTAAATCTTATGAGATATTTTCCAGATAATCATTAAATAATAGCAAACAAATACTCCCAACCGCTTTTGGTGGTTAGGAGTATTTTAATATAATAGTTATTTAAGTTTATCTAATTCGTCTAAATCAATAATAACTTCCTTAAAAAACATAAGATATCCACATTCAGTACAAATGTAAGTAATAGTTGGGAATGGGCCAGAAATACCAATTGCATCAAATTCCATTCTTGCATTCATACCAAAAGTTTTTACTTTTTTAGATTGGCATATTGGACAGGTTTTAGATTGATTAGATATGGTTTGTTTGTTGATAGTGCGTAGATTTTCTTGTGTAGAATCTTCCATATTATGATTACCTCCCTATGTTTGATGATTATATTTGGTTAATTTAGCATGTCCATTTTGTTGGATTAATAATTACTCTATTTAAATCTAATCTCTTTAACATCAATTAAACAATCTGGATCTATAATAATTTCACTCTCTCCTCTTTTATCAATATAAGCAAGAATATCTTCAATTTTAATCATTGCTTCATATAACTCTCCCCTATATTTATTGAACCTTGTAGCAAAGAATTTAGCTTTTTCTTTATCAATTGTCCAAGAAAAAGCTTTTTGATAAGGTGTAGATTTAGTATTTTGTCCTCGATATATTTTGACCAATCCATTAACATCTGGTTTAATATTTTCATTTAAATTTTCTTTAGGTTTGTATTTGAAAATATTAAGAAAGAAGTCTTTGTTAAGGTTTGAGAAACCATACTCAGAACGGCTGTAGATGTCCTCAAAGCAATCGTATTTCTGTTCATCAGGTATATCATCAAATGATTGAATATAGAAGTCTAGAGCAATTTTCTTTTCAATAAGGAAAAATAATTTGTTGTATTGCTTTTTAGAGATATAATTATTCATACTTTCTTCAATTTTTTCAATTCTCTGTTTAGTATGCCAACTAGTCAATGATTCTATATTGAATACACCTATATCTACCATGACAGGGCCAGAGATGTAGGTAAAAGGTGTTAGAAAATTATCAGTAAAGTAGAAGTTAGATATTGGTTTATCAAGGTATTGTACGGCTTCTAGTATGGTTTGATAAGGTGGTATTTCATATTCAGTTTCTTCCATTATTTTGATTCTAAATTGATTATCTGAGAAGAGTGATGCAGGGATTAATGAATTTTTGTTTAGGTTTCCATGAGATAGTTTGAATATGTCGCTTATGTTCATATTGTTAACTCCTTTGTGTTTATAATGTTTATTCTATTTTAATAAGTCGAAATCCATTATTGTTTTCTTGAACCGTAGATAAAGTTTTCCACACATCTCATCTGCTTCGATTCCAAATATAGATGAATCAACGCCTAACACCTTAATAATTTCTTTAAATTGTGGCAGATTAATTTTCTTTTTACCTTTTTCAATATTGTATAATTCATCTAATTTTAGATTGGAATTTTTAGTAAAGTTAGATGTAGATATTTTCTTTAACTTTCTTACTCTTTTAATATTAAATCCCATATAATTGCCATTTTTTATAGCTTGATCAATTTCTAATTGGATATAAAAGTTTTTTGTGCTGATTTGTTTTTCTTTTTCGGTTAATGTATCTGGTCGTTTATTATGGTGTTGTTTTAGTTGTTTTGGTTTTTGCGTATTTTTATCTATAGTTAATATATCTGTCCGGCTTTTATTTACAGGAGATTTGATTGCGAAGTCCATTATACTTGATTTGAATCGTACATACAATTTTCCATAAAGTTCATTTTCTTCAAGATTAAATATAGAATAATCAATATTAAGTGAATCATATATTTTTACAAATTCTGATAAACAAATTCTAGTTTTACCAGATTCAATTTTAGTTAGTTCATACGATTTTATACCAATGTTTTCAGATAATTTAGCAACACTTATTTTCTGTATTTTTCGTATTCTTTTTATGTTAGTTCCCATGTAGTTACCTTTTTCTATTGCTTTTTTAGTTTCTATTTGAAGATAAAAATCTTTTGTATTTTTATTAATGATATTTAATTTTTTAGCATTTTTATCATTAAGTCTTTTTACTTTAATTTTACAACGATAACATAAAGAAGATAAGTTTTTGTATTTAAAAATTTTACCACATTTTTCGCATTTATCATATATTGTAACTTCTTCTTTAATATTTTGAGCACGCAATAAACTTTTATCACAGTCGATACATTTTAATGTTGTAGAATTTTCTGGTAATGGTTTAGCACATTTGATACATAAATTGTATGCGATTCTAATTTTTTGAATATCATTATAATTTATAAGATTTATGTCCATGTGACAACCTCCATTTCGACAATGATGGTTATATTATAGCATATTTAGTTGTTTTGTTCAAATTTGAGGTAATATGAAATTAATAAAATAATAAAAACAAACAAAAAAGAAACGAAGATTGGCTGTACACACCAAATTCTTCATTTTAGCAGAGACCTTGAGATAATAAAAGCCATTGAGTTAGTTTGAGCTAGAAGAATGCTGAAAATAACTCAATGTGCTTATTGTAGCATGGATTGGGTTGAGTTGTAAAGGTTAGGGTTTTTGGGATGGATATATTATCCCATAAAAGTATGTTTTTATTTTGTTTGAAATAATGGTTTTGAAAGTGGCTTATAGCAAGGGTTGTAGAGGTGGTAATTGTTGGGATTTGGGTTATTTGGAGGGATTTTTGAGGTAAATTAGTTAGAATTTAATATTTTTTATTTTTAAAGAGCTGTTGAGGTTCTTTTTGTTTTGTTTTGTTTGGGTAGAAATTGAAATTGAATTTAATATTGGTTGGATAGGAGTCAGGCCAGACTTTTATCTGTAAAACGAGGCACTTGAGTTTTCCTTAGAACTTGAGTGTCTTATTCCAATTGTGGCTCTTATTAAGGAAAGGGGATAGATTTATTATGGGATTGATAACAAAAGAGGTTTGGGTAGAAGTAGGTAAAAATTTAAAACATTATGAAAAATTAAATTATTTTATACCAAAATCAATAAATAAGTACGGAAAATTAACTGTTTCAAGAGGAACTAGAATATTAGTTAAAGTAGAAGATTTGCCTAATCGTTCTGCTGTATTTGTTGATTGTGAATGTAACGGTTGCGGAAAAGAAATAAATAGAATACCGTGGTATAATTATAAAAGATCAGTAGTAGACGATAATAAATATTATTGTCATCAATGTGCAAAGGCTGGTCATAAAGAATGGATAAGTTTCTTTAGATGGTGTTACTTAAATTTATATAAAGAATTAGCAGATTATATTTTATCCAGATGGGATTATGAATTGAATATTGATAAAAATGGTAAATTAATAACACCAAAAGATATTAGTCATTCATCACAAGGTATTAACGGAAAAGGATATTGGTTTAAGTGTTTAGAACATCCAGAGCATCTATCAGAACAGAAAAGTATTAGCGGTTTTGTCGGAGGGACTCGTAGTATTACTTGCAATCAATGTAATAAGGTCTCCATTACATACCCTGCTCTCATTAAATATTTAGTAAATGAAGCTGATATGTATAAATACTCTCTTGGTTCAAATGAACAAATCCCTATGAGATGTCCATATTGTGGATATGAGAAGGATATTACAATTCCTGTTTTTATAAGAGTTGGATTTGGATGTTCAAGATGTTCAGACGGTGTGTCGTTCAGTCAAAAATTTATAGCATGTTTTTTAGAGCAGATATTAGATAAAGATTTTACAATAGAACTAAGTAAAAAAACTTTAAAATGGTGTGATAACTATAGATATGATTTTTATACAGAAAAATTAAACGGAATTATTATAGAGGCAATGGGTATACAGCACTACGAAGAATCTTTTAGAAAAATAAGTAAAAAAGCTAGAAGTTTAGAAGAAGAACAAAAGAATGACAGAGATAAAGAACAATTAGCAAAAGAAAATAATATTGAAAATTATATAGTTTTGGATTGTAGAAAAAGTGAAATGAATTGGATTAAAAATAGTATCATGAATAGTAATTTACCAAAATTATTAAATTTTATGGAAAAAGATATAGATTGGTTGAAATGTGGCGAAGCAGGTTATTCAAGTTTGATTAAGATTGCTTGTGATTATTGGAATAGTGGAATAAAGAGTGTCAGAGAGATAGCAGAGAAAATGAAATTACATAGTGCTACAATTTCAAGATATCTTAAACAAGGTACTGAGTTAAATTGGTGTGATTATGGTGGGAAAGCAGAGATGTTTCGTAAGGTAATATGTTTAACCACAGGGGAAGTTTTTAATAGTGTTACGGAAGCTGAAAATAAATATAATACTTCTCATATTTCAGATTGTTGCAAGGGAAATAAAAAGACATCTGGAAAACTTTTAGATGGAACTAAACTTGTGTGGGTTTATTATGAAGAATATATATTAAGAACAGAGGAAGAAATTACAAGTATTTTAAATAATTCAAAAAATATTCGGAATGTAAAAATAATATGTACAACAACTGGTGAAAAATTTGAAAAAATATCTGATGCGGAAATCAAATATAATATTTCTGCACAAAGTATATCTAAATGTTGTAAAGGTAAATTAAATTCAGCAGGTAAACATCCCAATACAGGAGAGAAAATGGTTTGGAAAATATTTGATAAATAATATTATAGAGAGTAATCACAAAATTAATGTGATTACTCTCTATTTTTTACGCTTTTAATTTTCCATTACATGATTGATAATTAAAGTGGCGATATCCTTCTGAACCTTTGAAGAATTCACAAGTTTCGATCCCTCCCTAAGACAGAAATTCCATATAGGATTACTCCTACTTAGAAATTTTTTGTCTGACAACTTTGTAAGTCTATTCTCCCAATCATTTTCCTTGCGTAATCTATTAGCAAGAGCAAAGAAACCTGATATAAACATATTTTCTAAAATAAAATTCTGCTTTCTTTGTTCCGATTTTGCTTCAATATCAATATTGCCCATTGCTTCAGGGAATATATTACTAATTAATTCATCCCAAAATTTAACAAGATATAAACCAATCTCTTCTGCTTCTTTTGGATTTAATGCTTTAAATTGTGCTACATTATCAAGTAGAGTTTTATAAGTGATAATTTTATTGCTTGATTTTGAAATTGTTCCAGAAACTAACTCTATCTTACCTTTGAGCAAACTTTGATTCGCAATTATGTCAACAATTTTGCGATTTTCATTGAAAACATCATGAAAAGCCAACCTAGTACGACTTACAGCCTTACCTTTTGAATTTGCTTCTACAAAAAGATTTTCTGACTCTGAGTGAGACAAATTAAAAATCACCACTGGTATATAAAATTCTCTAGGATCTTTTATGCTAAGAGCATCCTTTTTGAATCGTTTAACCCAAATCTTCATACTTTCTAACCTATGGGCTGCATCGCAGATGGTTAAAGCATGTTGTCCAGATAAAGTATTGTCATCTTCGTTAAAGTGAAGTGGTTCAGGATATTCTTTTGCATAATTTAATAATACTTGACCAGCATCCATAGAACCGTCTAACATTTTTGATAAGATAGTTTTAACATTGGCAGTATAAATTAATGGTTTTTCCTCTCCTTTTGCGGTGGTACGCGAACCTCTCTGAACTGAGGGATCGTATATCACTGAAGGAGTTTTTCCAGAGTACATTTCATTTAGTTGATAACAATTTAATGTTGTGATCCATTTGTAAATAGAACCATTACGATAAACGGGTTGGCAATTTGGTATTGACCAAAAATATCCATCTTCTTTATTATTGCTTTCTTTCCCAGTCTTAACCTTATTACTTAAACTACCAAACACAGGCATATTGGCATTCCCCATATTTCTTTCTCTCATTTTTTTCTTTAGTTCTTCATCAGATTCTACAACTTTATCAATTTTATCAACTTCAATAATCTTATCACTCCTATCTTCTTCCCATTTTTCATCCTCATCAATAATTTCATCCAAACTTTCAAATCCTGCTGAAGTTTCACTCATAGTTTTGCTAAATTCTTGTGTCATCGTATTGATTGCCTCTTCCTTAACTTGATTAACTACATTAGTGTTTGTCTGAGCAAGTCTGTCTCTACTTTTTCTTCCCATGTCTTCTTCTCCTTCCATAGTTTCCTTGACTAATTTATTAACCATATCAATAATCATAATAAAACCGCCTTTCTATGACTATATCATATTTATACACAAAAACATAGAGAATAATACCTAAATTTTCTTAAAAATAAAGAAAAAGAATGATTTCTCATTCTTTCTAATCAATAATTATCCCTTTTTCTCTTAGAAAATCCTCTTCTGCAAGTAATATTTCCTCAATAAGATTCTCGTTAACTCCTGTCCTTTGAGCAATTTGTTGAATCATAAGATCAACATCAATCGTCGGTTTGCTAAAACTATTGATGATGTTCCCTAAAATTCCCATTATAGCCATCTCCTTATTTCATTTTCCATACCGTGATATCTGGAATTATTCTTATCTTTTTCATATTTGGATATTGAGTAAAAATATAAAAATTTTCTCTTAATTCTTCTATTTGAGCGATGTTAACTTGTTTGCCTAAGTTAGTTAATCTTCTAAACCCTGCTGAATTAGTTAACCAAAACAATTGAGGAAACCCCTTTACCTTCTGAGATACTTTTTCGTAAATATCAATCTTTTCTTTCAGTTGTTTTTTAGATTCTGTCCCTGCGTCAATTTCAAATAACAAGGTGGTGTCTTGTTCATCCTTAGTTAACACAATCAATATATCTGATCTAAAAATATATTGCTTACCATTTTCTCTATCCTTGTATTTATAAATGAATTCAGGTTTATATTGCTTAATAAAAATCTTATTTAAATTTTGCTCCCGAATCAGCAAAGCATAAATTTCATTAACTAATAGTTGATGAGTATAATCTGAAGGTAGTTTAGATAAATTCACTCCACCAATTTGGCAAAGTAATTTACCTGCCGTAACTAAGGATTCGCCATTTAATGCCACTGGAGTTCTTTTAATAAATTCTAATCTTTCTATTTTAGCTAGTCTTCGATTACAAACAGTTAAACTTTGTTTAGATTGAAAGAACATTATTTGAATCTGAGTTCTGGAAAAAATTTTAAAATCTCTAATACTTCTTATTATCTCTAAATCTCTCCCCGTTAAATGGGCGTACTTTTGTCCCAAAATCAATTTTTCCAACATCAAATCTTTGCTGATCATTGTCAATCACCTCTATATTAAAATCTGGTTCGGGGATATAATCCGATTCCAAAATTTCTTCCATAATTTCATCAACAGAACGTAAATATTTTTGACTATTTTGATTAATAGCATCTGGTATTTGCTTGCGTAAAGGTTTGGTTGGAGGATCACATTTAATAATAGATATACTTTTTTCACTTTTGTATAAAAATCTACAGAGTGCATGATATTTAGGAAGATTAAGAATAGCATATCTGTTAGACATATCTTTTTCTTCATCTCCTGTTTCAAATTCTTTAAACAGTGTTTGTGCTCCTCCTCTACCTATAGCAAAAGATATAATCTGAGGTTGTACTTCTAACATCATTCTAATAAGTGATTGAATTTGAGTTTGTTCTGGAGACTGGAAGAAAAAATGTAAGCATAGTCGGTATTTTCTTGCTTCTGTTAAAATTTCTTCAATTCCAGCCTCATTTGACAAATACATTTGGGGTTCGTCAAGAAAAAGCATGAAAATCCTCCTTTTATTTTTATCTGTAATATCAAATCTTGATAAAGCTGCAATCCAAAACTTAGAAATAATTAGAGGGATCAGTATCTCAATATTAACTTTTCCGACAGCAACTTTTGGGGCTTTAATTAAAAGTATTTTTCCTTCATCCATTATCGTCCTGAAGTCAATAGTAGATTTGTTTTGACATATAATTGATTTCAAATAATCATTATTAGTAAGATTTCCTACTTTGTTTAACAATGGTTTAATCATATCTCTTTTAACTGATGGAGGTTGGGCTTCAAATCTGTCCCAATATCTAACAACAGAAGCGTTCCTTTTGTTTTTTCTTAAAGACTTTACTATTTGTTCACGATATTCTACTTCAGTTAACATTTTGATAATTCCTAAAAGAGTTTTAGGATAATCAGTTTGTTTAAGAATCGCGTTCAATGAATTTGATAAAAGATCCTCACTTGCAAAACCTATTTGTTCTCCGAATCTTTTTTTGAAAAATGAAATTATCTCTGCATGAATAAAGTGGGGAAACTGTTTCTCAACTTTTTCATCAAATTCTAAGAGATTAATTCCTGGAAGAAAATCTTTATTGGAAAAGTCTAATAAAACAACATCCTCTAATCTATTTTCTGGGATAGACATTAAAATATTGTCAATTAATGCTCCATCTGCTACGTCTATAACACAAAATCCTGCGGTATTGAAATTTTGTAAATTGTTAATTTTAGATATTTGGATTGCAATATTTTCAGCCAAATTTGTCTTGCCACTCCCAGGTGAACCCACGTATATAGAATTTTTGCTAAGGTCGTCAAAATGATCTATAGGATAACTAATTACATTTTTTGTATTTAAATCTTTGCCCATTACTATACCATTACCTTTGAGTAAAAATTTACTAGGTTTTAACACTACCCTATCTCCTAACGAATTTTTATCATCGCCAAACTTCAAATTAGGTAATTTATAATCTGGAATACCTTGACCTAAAATACCATTTGAAATCATTTGAACTGTATAACCAAGACATCCTAACACAAATTTACTGCTATATAGAGCAGAATATTTTCCTGATTTAATGGTTAAGTCTTTAATCTTATTAATTTTATCTCCCACTATACTCAACCCCTTTCATTTCTTCGTAATTAGTGTTGAATAGAAGATATTCTTTATCATCAAATATTGGTCTAAAAGCATATTGCTTAGTTCCTATAGTCATCCAACCTTGTCCTTTCTCAATTCTAGATAAGTAGTCAATAATGTGAGGTGGTATATTCATATAATTACTAATATGTTGCAACTCTAAAGAAGTTAAATGAAGAATTAAAGTATTGGCACAATTTTTAATAATTAATTCAATATCATCCTTAGAGCAATCAGTGAGGTTCTGGGTGCAAACAAAAATGCCCACCCCTCTCTTACGATAACCTTTAGCAATTGCTACAACTCTCTTAATTACTGCATCCGTTTTTAAAATATTCCATGCTTCATCAATTACAATAAGACAATCTTTAAATTCAGTTTTGAGTAAGAACTTTTCAAAATCCTTAGATATAATAACAATATTCCTTGAAGTTAATTTAGCATATTCACCAGTGATATCAAGAATATAAATTTTCTTATGTGCAGATATTTTCTTTATAATTGACTTTACTGCAAAACTCTTGCCACTTCCTGAAATTCCAAAAATGAAAAATGAATTATTAAATGTCTCTGCAAAGTTAATTTTAATTAATTGATGGTTTTGATAATCATATCCAATAGTAATACCTTTGCCGGAAACATATCTTACAAATGGATAGAAATTACTAATTGCACTTGTTAAAAATACTTTTAACTCCTTTACATGATCAATTTCTTTGTATGCTCTGAAATTCTTGAAACAATTAAAATGTTCACAATTAGCAAACTTAAATCTTATCTGCATACCATCTAAAAGCATAGATATTTGCTTTGTTTTTGTTTCTAATTGTTCAAGTGTTTGTCCTTTAATTAAGATATATAATCCAACCATGCAAAGTTTTTCTTCATTTCCCATAAGATCAACCATTGTTTTTTGTAACTTCTCTACAATTTCATCTTCTACAAAAAACTCTTGATTTGGGTTCTTTGAGGCTTTCCAATTTACATTTGCTTCAGTAGTATCAATTCTTTTTTTTACGGCCTTTACAGCCTCTTCTTGTGGCAATGGAAAGATAGTAATAGCAATCTCAGTGTCAGGAATCATTAGATTGTTTATGAATCCCACAGAAAGCATTTGAGGATATTGGATAACTTTAATTAATTTAGCAAAATATTTTTCATTGTTTTCAGTGACAGAAATATACTTCCTAAATTCTTTAATTTGGATATTGCTTGAAGTTGAACATTCAGATTGAGCATAGTCCATTCCCGAATTACGCAGGTTTTCACAAATATCAGAATTGGTAATTAGATAATAACTTGATTCGTTTATTTGTGTATCTTTGTTTAAATAATTTAAATCAGTTTTACAAATTATCCTTGATGAATCATTTAGAGAATTTAGCAAATATTTAAACTTGGATCTGAGTAATATTTGATCTTCTTTTGTTGCTAAAAGATAGTTTGCTTTTGGGTAAAGTTGATATTGAAACATTTTGTTTTGTCATTCCTTTCCACTTAAATTTAAAGAAAGATACTACTCCTTGGTCTATATCTGTTTTCGTAAGAATTGCTGTAGGAATACCAATATTTGGTAATATAAATAATTTTAAATAAATAGGTAAAGTTGTATTAAAAACCGATAATCCAAGTATAACCCCACCTATTAAATAAATAGTTTGTTTCCCTGTAAGTCCATAAAATATTTCATCCTTCATTTCAATAATTTGATTTGTGTCGAACATTTCAGTATTTAACATTAAATTACCTCCTTCTACTCGCTCCTCTTCTTGAAGACATCATACCTCCCATTCTACCAAATCCACTATATCTAATAAGTTTTCTAGGGCTTAATCCATATTTTATCTCTCTAAACATAGCAACTGGATTCGGAGCTTGGTGTCCATAACTAATCCATTGTTGAACATATGAAGGTGCTTTTAGCATAAATGATCCTGCCGATATACAAAGCATAATATGATAAAGTCCTCCGTGATTTGATTTTGATATTGAAGACTCAAATCCTAACCAAATCACCATAATAATCGCATGGATAATTGGAGCAATTAAGTTATCTAATAATTCATCAATCCATACCTGTCTCATATTTTGATGTTTGGGAAATAAACATAGATAGAAAAATATAGGTGCTGTAGCAACTAGAAACATAATAGAAATCATTCTCATGAAATAAAACCATATTAAATTGACTAATATCATTGCAAAAATTAAAGTGAATATAATTAGACCTAAACCATACTGTGGAGTTAAAGCTCTGACCATTTGTGCTTCTGAACCGCCTAGAGATAGAATAACAATGGTAAATTTGTTTGTTGCATCTATTATCATTGGAAGTGCAATTATTGCAATATTTACAATGACCATTGATTGAGCTATCTTCACAATATATTCTGTACTCTGATATTTACTACTTTTATTCATAATTTGCATAATTCCAAAATATACAATTCCTGCTATTGAGAATGTCATTATGATCTTTAAGAAGAAATAGTATAAAGATAATATTGTAGGATTTTCTGCCAATACATTAGGCGTGTGAAGAAATAATTGTGTAAAATTTTGAACTAGAGAATCAGTAATAAAATGTTCTAATCTTCCATTTACTGTAGAAATATCTTGAGGTGTAGGTGCATTAAATAAAGCATCATTAACATTTTGAACTGTTTCTAGGGATGGAGGTGTGATAAAAAATTTAATTATAGCATCTCCTGCTTCTCCAACAGTGAGCAATGGAATCATCCCCTTTATGAAGTTATAATAATTTTAATCTTAAAATTTTGGCATTGTTGGAAATACTCCTTTAAGTATTGTCCAGACAATCTTCACTACCCAAGGCCCAACAATTATAGTTATACATCCACGGATTACCGATTCCTTAAGCTCTTTGGATTGAGCTTTCCAATTTCCATTTCCAATGACATCCATGACACCAGCCCAGACTATCATGATCATAGCTAAACCAATTCCTAGTCCAGATAATAATAAACAAATTTTTGTTGACCACTGGTTAAATTCTTCCATGATAAAAACCTCCTAGAAATTTTAATTTTTCCATGCCTCTTTACTAAGAAGACCTAGATTTTAAAATCTGAATCCCTTTATTCATGCGGTCTGTAGGGTTCAGGGTGTATTAATGGCAATATAGGTGGTTAATATAGGGTTCTTGTCTTGATTTTTACAAACATTCATGTATAATCGACATTATTTTGGTTAATAATATGGTCAACGAAATAAATTAAGGAGTGTGAATTTAATGTTTTTACTGCCAATGTTTGTTGTAGGAGTAGGTTTGGTGGGTTATTCAGCATATGAATTAGTTAATACAGTGCAACAATTAAGCAAACTTATTCAATAATAAAATTCATATGCTATAATTCAATCCCCTCATTTGAGGGGTTTATTTTTTAGCAAAATGCTTGATACTTTTGACAATTGATTCTTTAGACCAATATGCTCCAAAACCAAACATTAAAACTCCTAATGCGCCCATTGTCCATCCTAAAACCCAGTATGAAGGAGTAAGAAAAATCTCACCAAATTCTAATAGTGAAAAACTTCCAACTAAAAACATAAGAGCTTTTGTATCTTTTTTCATAATAAGTCCTCCTTTTCTATTTGCTTTTAGCAGGTAAATAATTAATTGGATTTAATGAATTAGTTCCATTATTAGTACGAATTTCAAAATGTACATGTGGGCCTCTGGATAGTAATCCGGTATTTCCAGACAAAGCAATTACATCATTTTGATTTACTTTATCTCCAACGTTGACTAATAATTGATTATTATGTGCATACACAGTCTGTTTTCCATCAGAATGATTGATATACACAACATTTCCAATCATTTCATTAAATTCTGCTTTAATTACTATGCCAAAATTAGAGCAATAAACTTTACTATTTTCCACTACTGCAATATCAATTCCATAATGAAATCCATTTAATGAAGACTCTCTTGGGCCATAAGGACTTGAGATTATTCCATCTACTGGATAAATATAATTAGAGGAAGAAGAAGTAAGCAATATATAAGTTTTATTAATGACAATGTTTAAGATACTTTTTGCTTCCTCTGTGGTCAACTCTCCTTTAGCTGAGACAGGATGAGGTATTGACAATAAAGTTAATAATAAAAGTGAAAATAATAGTTTTTTGCTTGGCTTGGGAATTAATTTTCCTTTTGTTTTTCTCATAATTCACTCTCTTATAAAATAAGGAGTCAAAACCAAATTCCCTTTATAACATTGATTTGCACTCATATAAACCTTTCTCCAACCTCTCGTCATTAAATCTTCATAAAATTTTCTTTTATAATTCACAAAATCATCAACACTATCAAATTCCAAATGATTAATAATGTCATGGATTCTACGACCTTTATTAACCATTATTGATAATTTAATTCTCATTTAATAATACCTCCTTAAATTAAAGTACCTTAATCAACTCTTCTCCTCGGATAAATCCTATCTTTATCCTTACCATCCCAATCTGGAGATTTTAAAGAAACAAAATTCTCTCCTAAATTAACTCTAATGGCAAATCTCTGATCACATGTCGGACAATAATTTAAAACATGAATAAGTTCAGAATCAGTATCTTTTGTGATAATAGATTTTTCGGTAAATGTAGGATATTTAATTGCACATATTTAACAATTAAAAGTTACAGTTTGAAGTCGTTTTTGTGCTTTCTTATAGAGAGAATTACTTGGTTTTAGGATTGTATATAGTTTTCTCATTAATAATTCCTCCCTTATAACTATTCTTACCCCCTACTCAATCCAAATCTCTTTCCTCGCTATTCTCAAGCAAATCCATCACAGCATCAAAATAATCAATAACATCCTCACTTGGCTCAATGTCCCATCCACGATCATAATAAACTTCACAATCATTATGATTAAACTGTTCTCCACCAAAAATTGCTAATACACTAACCCTTCCACCATCAATTCCAAGTCTAGATGGGGTGTTGTATAGTTTAGCATTAAATTTAAATCTACCAACTTCCCCTTTAACCCAATTAGAATTATTGTCAAATTTAGTAAAATATGCTTGCATTATGATTCCTCCTTAATTACTCACTCCTACTCCCCTCTACCTCCTCCGCACTCATAAACAAAAATAAAATTAACATAATTTAAACTTATCTTTAAAACATTTTCCACAGATTCTTCTAATCCACAAATTTCACTGATATAATTTTTAGCAGAATAATCTCTTTTTGCTCTAATTAAACATTTCGCAACTTCATCAGTGATAGTAAAAACAGAATCGAAATCATCATCATTTTGATTACAAATGATGATACATTCAGGTTTTTGTTTCAATCATTTCAACTCCTTTGGATGTAATGTAGAATGAATTGGCATTCCTCTCTTTCCACCCTAGTTTAACCATTCCAAGCATTAAAAGATGATTTAGATTATGTCTGACTCTCAAATGATTGATGTCAATTGCAAGAGATATATTCCTTACAGTTCTGCTGTTCATTGGATCAGTAAGATTTTCTGAAAATAAATGATGTAGAATATCTATCTCTAATTTTGATAGCATTTTAATTAGTTCACCTCGCTTTGTTTTAATAATGTGTGATAATGTATCTGATTGTTCAACCATGCTTCATACTCCATCTTATTGATTGATAATTGTCCATTATGTTAGTCAATTTATGGGAAATCTTTGGACTTAAATGAAGTTGATTAATCAGACCTATACAATTACCCAAACATTATTTTATATGCTTTAATTTGATTTATTTTGTAAATTAATTTAAGATTAATAAAAGAAAAGCCCTGATTTCTCAGGACTTAATACTTAATCGTCAAACATATTAAAATTGATTTCTTTTACTGGTTTTGTTTTAGATCGCTCTTCCATTCTAATTTCATCTTTTTTAACAAATACATCTATATAGATTTCCTCTTCATCCTCTAACATTACCTTATCTTCACCTTTAAAAAAATAATCATACAAAGCTCTTCTAATTACTTTGCTTCTCCTATTCTTAGGGATTGCATCAAGAAATGGTTTTAAGATTCTGTCGTCTCTAAAGTTTCTAATTTCCCCCATGATAGATTCTTCACCAACTTTTCTGCCCCTCTTACATTTGAGAATTGACCTTTATGAAGTATTTTTTGAGGCCAATTAAGAAAATGATATATAGCAGACCCTCCTCCTCCAGTAACGATTATCTTGTCAATTTTCTTTAAATCATAAAAGGTTGATACATCTGCCTTGATTAATGTTGCAATGTCTGGGTAAAAATTCGCCAATGAGTCATAACCATCATATAAATCTACTTCATATATTTTTCTATCAGCACGTTTATAGATTTGCCACATTCCATTATTTGTAGTTTTGCAAAGTTCTCTAACTATTTCACCTCTGAGTAAATAAATTAGATTTACAGTACCCATTCCTACATCAACGATTAAAGTAACATTAGGAATTTCTTCTTTAGTTTTGCCCTCATCATCAAGAAAATAATCCATTGACGCACAATATCCCTGTGGGAGACTTTTTATAAGTGTCGGTTTAAAGTTATGAATATGCTCAATATCCCCAATTTTATAATTAATATCCATATCATGAGAAAACATATCAATAATTGATTTTTTTTCACTAAAATAAGATTCAAATGGAAAAAGAAATACTACTTTGTCTTCATTTTTATAGTTACATAAGGTATATTTAGTAAGAATTTTGAATGTTGATTGCTCTGTTTTAATTCCTTCAAGTGAATAATCTTGAGCATACCCATGTAAAATTGCATCTTCTCCAATGTAATGATTATCAATAACCCACATTTTCTTTTCAGTAAAAGAATCTTGATATTTCCCTATGACAGAAAGAATCTTTAATTCCCTGCCTTTTGAATTTAACGCCTTCACATATGAATTACCACAGTCCAAAAACAGCATATTTACTCCTCCTTTGATTTGTAATACAATTGTAAGACATTGTCTTACAATTGTATTACAAATTTTATGAAAATACAAGAGGTTTTATGATTCTAATAAATTATCATAATATTTCCAACCAAGAGGTACTCCTGTTTCGGGATGCAATCCGCAATACTTTGCTTTATTTCTGCAACATAGAGATATACCTGAATGAAAAATATTATATTTTAATCCAGCCTCTGTTTGAGAATTAAATATTTCTCCAGTAGTAGTGCATATTATTTTACTAAAAACTCTTTTGCTTTTATATCCACTTTTTCTAGTCTCTTCTTTTGGGTCGTAATCACACCAACCTAGCTCAGTTCCCTGCTTAAGATATTTTATAACCGTTGATCTACATTTTTTTATTATACTTGATATTTTTAATGTGTTTTTAATATCATTCCACATATTACAAATAGTTTTTACAATGCTTTTACAAGCATATTCATAACATTTTAACCAGTCTATATCACTTTCTGAAAAATTTAAAAGTTTTGGCAAATCTGATTTCATAATACTGTTTTTAATCCAATTCATATTTGAATATCGACAATCTAAGACTATGTAATTATTAATATTATTGTTTCTAGCTAATTGTTCTTTTACTTTGTCATTCTCTTGGACTTCATTTAATCTCATTCTCCATGTACTATTAGTTTCTTCATAATGTTGAATTCCTTGACACTCACAAATAATTTCATCAATTTTATTTATGTAAAAGTCATATTTATAATTATCGCACCATTTGAAAGTTTTTTCAGATAATTGTGTATTAAAATCATTGCCTAATAATTGTTCAAATACATTAAATAAAAATTTCTCAGGAAAACTTATACCGTCCCCACAACATTCACATCCAAATCCTTTTTTCCACAATTTATCCAAACTCTTTTGTTTCTCATGTCCACAATCTGGACATTTCATTGGAATTTTTTTATTTGAACCAACTGAATATTTATAAGCATCTTCTTTATTAACTAAAAATTTAATAAGTTCTTGATGCGTAACTGAAATTGTATTACACATAATACAATCAAGACTTATGGTAGATCCTTTTTTTATTGTTGTATAAGTAAAACGAGCAATACTTTTTAATTCGGATTTATGTTCTGGATGATCTAAGCATTTAAACCAGTAGCCCTTATTATTAAAACCTACCGAACCATAACTTACATATTTAGGACTTATTATATTGCCATTTTCGTCAATATTTAAACTATAATCCCAACGTGATAATATCCAATCAGCCAATTCTTTAGAGAGATGGGTATAGCACCACTCATAAAAAGAAATATAATTTTTGTGTCCAGTTTGAGAACATTTATGACAATAATATCTTCCATCTTCTTTTACATATTTCTTGTAATTAAGCCATTTCATAGGTTTTAAATATTCTTTACATCCATCACATTGAACGTCAACTATAGCACTAGATGCATGTGTTAAATCTTCTACTTTTACTTTAAATTCCTCTCCAAGTTTAGTAAAGGCAAATCCTTTATCTATGTACCACTTTTTACTACTAAAATGCCACTTCATTATTACCTCTTTAGTTATTAATCCCACAATCTAATCCTCCTCTTTCTATAAATTATTATATTTCTCCCTACTTAATATTATAGCATAAATAGTAAATCATGTCAACATATATTTATTTTATAATTTAATAATTTTCTCTATCCCTTTCAGTGTTGTCCGGCCCAAACACTTATCAACATGTGTATAAAATTTTAGAAACTTATACACAGCCTTGTCGATTTGTAGTATAATGTATTAACATGTCCAACCCATATTAATGTTAATTTTTAGCAAAAGAATAATAGCAAAAACTCCTTGAAGTGCTAGTTTGGTCGCGAACACTTCAAGGAGCCACAGCAGAGGTTGTTTTCGTTTGTATTTTTATTATAACAAAAAGAAAACCTTCTGTCTAGTGTGTTTTTGTTGTTGGCAAAACATGGAGAGAAGGTTTTTATTATGAATATGATTAGAGATCCAAAGAAGTTAAGAAGAGTTCCAATCAAAGAAGAATTAGTTGAAATTACAGGTGATTACATTAAGGCAGTTATTTTGCAACAATTTATTTACTGGTCAGAAAGAACCAAAGATTATGACCAATTTGTTTTAGAAGAAAAGTTTCAGGCCGAAAGGTGTGGATATGAATACAAGGCAGAATTGAAAAACGGATGGATATTTAAGAGTTCTGAACAACTATCAGAAGAAACTATGCTTAGATTAAAACATACCGCAATGCGTACACATATTAAGGTATTAGTGGATAAGGGTTTTCTATCTGAGAGAACTAATCCTCTTGATAAACGGGATAGAACCATACAATATCGTGTGAACATTTTAGCAATACAACTTGATCTACTAGAACATAACTATGTCTTAGATGGATATTCTAGTCCAATTAATTTTGAAACTCTTATGGAAGTTATCCACAAGAAAAAGCAATCTCGGAATGCGGAAATGCAAACATCATTAAATGGAAATGCTTCATCAGAATGTGAGATTGCACAGCCGGAAAACAATAATGGCATAGAATATGGGGTTGAAGACATAATTGCATTCTCGGAAAACGGAAATGCATCTCCGCAAATATGCAATGCAACTAGCGAAAACATGCAAGCATTACCAGAGACTACTTACAGAGATATATATCTTATTGATATTAATCGCGTGTGGGAAGAGGTTGTGGATAACTTGAGAAAGAAATTGTCTCCTGCTTCTCTGTCTGCTTGGATATTACCCATCATACCAGAAATACAGGAGACAAAGTTAATACTTAATTGTTCAAGTCAATTTGCTGTGGATTGGATAGAGGGAAAATATCTTAGTATGATTGTTAATTGTTTGCCTGAAAATAGTGGAATTAAGGATGTTGTTGTATGTGAAAGTTCTTAAAGGTTTTTCAGGAGAAAATGATTGGTAAATATTTATGGTTTTATTTGTATTAATTTAGTAGTATTATGTAGCAAAAAGAAAGTTAGTGCAGAATGTTCGACTATGAACAAGAATCAGAAATTGAGAAAATGCTTAAAGATGAAATCAGAGAGCAAAAGCGAACTGGCAATGGAATTCATGGTCGAGCATTAAGATTAAGAAAACACGAAACAGTTAGAACCCCTTCAGAATCTTTAGTAGGAATAGAAAGATTGAAAATTTATGCACCTTCTGTAATTCACTCAACAACGATTGGAGAAATGAAAATGACTGAACTTCTAGAAAAGATTAAATTAGGTGAAATTCCATCTAAGTCAGAATTTGAAGCATTAGATTTTGAGAGTAATCAAAAAGCTTTAGCTGAATTGAGAAGATTACACACTAATCATGAAATTATGAAAAGTTGGAAATGTTCGTCTACATCTCTTAGTAATTTCTTCGCAGAAATGCAAGTTGCAAAAATTAAAGGTGGAGAAATATTGATTGGAAAGTCTGCTGTTGATTTTTTAAATAAAGGAAGAATTACAAGAGGATTGCCTAAAATTGGTGAAGATAGTAATCAGGAGAAAATTAAAAGGCCATATAATAGGGTCGCTCCTATAGATAATTCTAAAGAAATTCTGAGTGAAAATATTATTCCCACTCAGAATGTAGATTCAATTTTTATTAATCAAAAAGAAACCATAATTGAGAATAACTATTTAATCAATGTTAATAGAAAATTTAATACTAGGAACTTGGCTTCTTTTTTGGAAAGGTTAACTCTATTTCTCAGTGAAGAGAATCAGGAATTTTTAGTTGAAATTAGAGTTATTGAGGTTGGGAGTAAAAGGTAGGTTATTATCAACCCTTAATTATATCAATAAAGAACTCACCTTTGTCAAATAATCCCTGTTTTCTTCCAACCAATATATTTTCACCATCTGTTGCTACCATACCACATCCACAATGACAAGTTGGAGCAATATCTTCAAACATTACTAAATCCTCAGCAATAACATTTGAACAGTTCTTCTTGATAATATTCCAAAATATATCTAATACTTCTGATTTTGCTTCATCAATTGTTGTTACAGCACCTTTAATTACTTTGCATTTAACATTTTGATTCTCTTTTACTTTTTTACCTGCATAATATCGAATTATATATGCAGTAATAGGTTCTCTGCTTTCACATATAGGACATCTTTTATTATTTTGTGTGAAATCATAAGGCGTAGTCATATAAGCAGGATGTGATTTATTTTCTGAACAATTGAGCCATATCAATACATCCTTTGCATCATGAGCTATTTCTTTAGGACTTCCACCAATTTGTTTAATCTTTGCCATTTTTATAATTCCTTCTTTCAATTGTTTTATTTAATCTAATATTGTAGTCTATTGGGCGTTTAAATTTCATATTAATATTTCCCTTTTATCACCCACATTTAGGACAAATCAAAATTTTCTCAATTACAGGTGTTCCAAAGTGTTCATTCCTATTTTCATCCCTTTGTTCTAACTCGCTTCTGCAAACCTCGCATAGTCCTTCTAATTCGCAATATTCTTCATTTTTATCTGACATAATTGATAACAAACTTTTAAAATCTATAATATCACTTGTCATTCTCAATCCATTGCAACATTGAAGAAATTCTGGACTTTCAATTGGAAAATTTAAAATATCTTCTAGATCAATATTTGTGTTTATCATATGGTTGTCTCCTTTATCTTATGTTTTGTTTCATATTTACAATAATTTATTTGCTATATCTGTCCAATTCAATGCTCTTTCGCCTTGCCAGTTCTCATTCCAGCTTTTAATCACACCAAAGCATATTCTACGTTCTACTGTTGTGACAGATTTTAAATTTGATTCAACATCATCTATAAATACATTGCCCTTGCCTACTGCATTTAATAGACTCTTATCCATTTTACAATTTTTATTTACAAGAAACATTGCTTCTGTAATAAAAGGAAGATTCGTATCAACCCACATTGTTTTATATTTTATATTAGAAAACGAACCAATACTTATTAAGATAATTTCATATTTTTTATTTAATTCTCTTAAAACTACATATGTATTATGATTAATAAATTTAAGATTATTAAAGAAATCTCTTTTGCCAAATATCTCTTCTACTTCTTTAACTCCTTTGAGTAAAGGCAATTCATCTGCAAAATCCCATTTATTCACGTTCTGCCATATTGGAGGAATATAATCAGGGTGATCTTTATAGATTTCTGAATATGTAGTACAAAATGCTTCAGTAGAAGAGGTTATGGTATTATCTATGTCACAGAATAATCGAGGTCTACTAATCATTATTTTCTCCAATCTTTTTTAAAATATATTTCACACATTCATCAAAATCATAATTTTTAACAATATAATCAACTTCTTGATTAACTATATCAAATGTAAATTGTTCTTCATCATCTAATTTACGCCTATTCCATTCTATTTGATCAAATCCATCCCTATTAATTGCTCTTTGTTTTCTAGTTGGTTCATTTACATCAATGAAAAATGATACAATGTTGTCTTTGAAATGTTTCTTGAGTTCTATTAACCCTAAAATATCTAGAACAACTATGTAATTATGTTTTGATAAATTAATGCTTTCGCAATGTAAGCCGTAATACCAAACATCTGGCACATTATTCACAAGTGTATTATATTTTCTACATTCAATAAATTCTTCTTGTGCAATCATATCTTCAAATTGTTTTCTTGAAATGAAATGATATGGATTATTTTCTGATTCTAATGGTCGCATGGGGCGTGATGTATGAGATATCACCATTTCATAATTGTAATTATCTGATATGTACTTAGATAAACTATCCTTTCCTGAACTGCTGAATCCTGCGAGAACCACTACTTTATTTTTCAATTACTTCACCTCAATATCATCAAATATTACTGGTATTTTCCCTTTTAATTCTTCTAATAGCATAATAGCAACTTCACGCATTTGTGGGTGTGCAACTTTAGCAGTTCTTAGTCTAAAGAAATGCCTTAATTCTCTAAGATTCATAGTAACAACAATTTCAGTTTTTAATGAATTGGGTAATACAGAACGTGCTTCTTGTGGACTTGCGCCTAATGTCAATAGTTCAAAATATGTAATCTCTGCTTGTAAACACCCTATTCTCCAAGATTGAAATTGTTTAGACTCTTCATTCCAAAACAAAGGTTTAATTACTGTAATTTCCTTACCGAATTTTTCTTGATTATAGTTGCAATATCTGGTTGATTCCTGAGCATAAGAAGCAATTCTATGTCTTACAATTTCGTGTGTAACCCCTCTATCACAGATGAACTTAACTGATATATTAAAGTGCTCAATCATAGCTTCATGGCCCCTTTTAATGAGGTCTGCAACGAATTTTTTAGATGAGTCAGGAGTAATTTTACTCTCACTTTTGTAACAAGTTCGGCCTACTACTTCTATATGTTTAAGAATTTCATCTCCATTGATTTGATCTAATATCTCTACACTTGCATTAATAATTTTCATTTTAATTATTCCTTCTTTCTTTCTTTTATTTCTACTCAAATTTTATTTTATCATACTGATATTTCTTATGATATATACATGTTTGCTCATAGCAACAGTCAGGACAGTTTCTATGATATAGCATTTCCTGATTATTACAGGATAATTTATTACGCATTGGAATTAGACCCTTTTCAAGAATTGCTTTCTCAATATCAGAAATCTCTTCTTGATTATCTTCATTTCCATTTTCTTGATTCAGCAACCATTGTTCATATTCCTCAATGGTTTTAAGAAGTCCAACAGTAATATCTTTTAGTTCATAATCATCATAAAATTTTATTTTGTAGTAATCAATATCTTTCCTAATATTTCTTTTTACAATGGTACATTCTTGACCTCTATATTTTACAATTAAGCCAACAAAAACTACTTTATCTTCTACATTAAATTTAGGTTCTTTTTTGATGTCGCTTAATTCTGAATATTTATCTTCCTTTTTTTGTTTAGGTGCTCTAGGGGTTAGATTAATTTTACCTTTTGCCATATTTTTCACATCCTTTCATAACTCTGTACTACAATCCATATAAATTATTATACATTAATCACAATACAGAGTCAATATAATTTTATTTATTGCTTTATGTATAAATCTAATACTGCACAAACCCTGTAACCCTATTATCTTTCTCATTCAGCAACTCATAAGCAACTTTAATAATTTGCCTCAATATAATATCACATTCATTGAAATCCATTCCCTCAAAATCAGCAGTCAAGAATCCTTTCATTCGATCATAATGTCTTATTTCTAATTCCTTATTTGAAAGAACTTCCTTATTTGTAATGTTTACATTATTTCTCATAAATCATTCTCCTTTTATTTTATTTAATTTTATATCTAATCTACTCCCAAGTATCTTCTTCAGGTAAACTAATTGCAACAACTACTTCACCGCTACGATATAATTCTAAGATATGTCTACACATATATTCTTTGCTAGGTTTTTGCCAATCAAAACAAATTACAATATTGGCATTATTAATTTTTAATTTAAATCCATTCCAATGTTCCTGTTTTTCTATTTCTGCATCAACAACAGATAATTTAGTGATAATTCCTAATTCTCCATCTGAATGAACAGATTCTATTTTAATTATCTTATTTAATGTTTTGTTCATAAAATATTCTAAATCCATATGTATTCCTCCTAATATTTTATTTTTGATTATGCCTGACTCGATATATTTAGGCATCACTTCCTACCAACTCTTATAATCAGTGAAATCAATTACAATGTCACACTTAGGGCATACGCCTTTATATGTAGAACCTATTCCTGAACCATACTCAAACAATAATAAATGCCTTTTATCTTTATCACATTCAGCATATATTCCTAGCGCATTTATCTCGTCAGTTTTGCCAATATAAGTATAACCTTTCCTAATTAATCTCTTCTGTGCTTCTTTGTCATATTGATCAGCTTGGAGTTGAGTAATTTGATTTTGAATTTCTTTAATGTATGATTTCCGTATGTCTCTTTTAATTTCTAATCCAAGAATTTCTTTTCTGATATTGTCTAACTCTTGATTAGAAGACTCTAATTGTTCTTGAAGTTTAGCAATTTGAATGTTTGCATCAAGCATTTTATCCCCACTCCTTTAATGTTTTATTTTATGATATAACCACTTTTAATTCTAGTGCTACATGTTGCTCTCGATCCATTACTCTATATTTCTCAATATCAACAACTTTATAGTTTTTATTGCTTCCTTTAATTGTTACTTCCTCACCATTTTGATAATTAGGGTTATTGGAGGTGTATGCTGTTACTATTTCATTTTTGGAATTGTATAATAAAATATCTAATTAATCTCCTCCTTAAACAACTTCAAATTCATTATGATAATAAATTTCTGCTAAATCCCTTCTAGCATCAATTTCAGATAGTTTGTATTCATTCATGAATTCTTCTACTAATTTGTAGTTAAGTTTATCCATTGCTTGTAGAATGTAGTTTTCTTTGTTTGTGATCATTTTAATTTGTTCCTCCTTTCACCATTAAATAGAGTTTTGATGCTAATTTAATCTCATTCCCCAACATTTATATTCATGATACGGAATTTCTTTTTCTTTTGATGTTACTTTTATAGACCTATCATCTACAACTTCAACAACTAACTCTTCTTTGTGATTATGATAAACAGTATCACCTACCTTAAAATCAAAATCCGTTAAATAATAGTTCAAATAATTATATCTCTCACAAAATTTATCTAGTTCATCATATGCAATTATTTCACAACTTTTATTAAAAGAAGCAAAAGAGAAAGTGATTGTTGTTTGTGAAAGTTCAAATATAAATTTATCTAAATTAACATCATTTTCTTTCTTAATATCTAAAATTTCTAACTCAAATTTCTTTCTAAAGTTTTCAATGACTGTAAAAATAGAATCTATTGATCTTATAGCATGATAATCATTATTCATTTCTATGGTTCCATTAAACATTTATATCTTCCTTTCTTAATAGTGATTAAAATCATTATTTTAAATTATCAATACCACTCGTAATAGTCTTTAAAATTTCTGTCATAATTCCAGTAATCATCAATACCATATTCAGGTATAAATTTACAATATACAACATGATCAAGTGCTTCTTGACCAATATCCTTATCTATGTAAGCATATTGCCATCTATAACCTCTGGCATTATCACTTGCTCTTATTGCTTTATAATAATCTCCATTATTTAATTCAATGGTAAATATTCCAGTGTTAGGAGATGTTTTGATAACTTTATTAATATCCTCTTGATTCATACTATCAAGTAATTCTTGTAATTTATTAAATGCCCTTTCCATCGTTGAACCATAAATAATTATATTTTTAGCCATATTTTAACCTCCTATAATAAAATCTCATACGGACTCACTTGAACTTCACACGAATTAATTAGTGTGATTCTTAATTCATTGACCAGACTAACGCCCAATCTCCTTAAGCTAACCCTGTAGTTCCTACAGTTTTTATTAATTATGCTATTAACTTCAATCCTTCATTTCTAATATTAATAGCAGCATTTATGTCTCTATTATGACTACTGCCACATTCTGGGCATTTCCATTCCCTAACACTTAAATCTAAATCAACATATTTCCATCCACAAACATGACAAAGTTTACTACTAGCAAAATATCTATCCACAACAGAAATTTCTCTACCATACCAAATTGCTTTATAATTCAACATTGTAGTAAAACTATACCATGAAGCATCTGATATACTTTTCGCTAATTTATGATTCTTCTTCATTCCTTCAATATTAAGATCCTCTAGGCAAATAACTTGATTTTCATTGATAAGTCTAGTTGATAATTTTTGAAGAAAGTCCTTCCTAGTATTAGTAATTTTCTCATGAAGTCTAGCCACTTTAATTCTTGCCTTGTTTCTATTTTTACTACCCTTTTTCTTCTTAGATAGTTTTCTTTGAAGTTTTACTAATTTATCTTCATATTTACGATAATATTTTGGATTATCAATAATTTCACATTCAGATGTAATAGCAAAATCTTTAATTCCCAAATCAATACCAATATTTATTTCTGATTTAGGTAATTTAATAGGCTCTGGCACTTCGCAAAGAATAGAGATAAAATATTTACCACTAGGAACCTGAGATATTGTTACATTTTTAATTATTCCAATTACTTCTCTTGATTTAGCAAATTTAACTAAACCAAGTTTAGGAAGTTTAATTCTATTGCTTTCGATTCTAATATTATTATTTGTAAAAGTAGTACGATAAGACTTTCTATTATCTTTTTTAGATTTGAATTTTGGAAAACCTTGATTATTATTACCTTTCTTAATTTCTCTAAAGAAATTCTGATAAGCTAAGTCTAAGTTTTTAAGAGTTTGTTGGAGAGATATACTATCAATTTCTTTAAGTCATTCAAATTCTTTTTTAAGTTGAGGTAGGAGAATAGCACATTGATTATATGTTAAAGTTTGATGATTTTCTTTATACATCTCGATCCTTTTATCTAGAAAGTAATTATAGATGAATCTATTTGAACCTAAATGTTTATTGATTAAAATTGTTTGCTCTTTGTTTGGGTATAGTCTGAATTTGAATGTTTTAAGCAATTGATACTCACCTCCAATATTTATTTATTATATCAAATTTTTAACTGATTTGTTAACAATTTATCTCATGACTGAAGTCACGGATGTTCTTGTTGTCCACCATAAAACATCAACTTTATAATCAGCATAACTCACAGTTCTCTTCTGAAAATAAACTTTCATATCACTATCATCTTTAGGGGTTAACCAATAATATTTAACATTTTCACTATACTTAGGATTATTGAACCTATATTCTTGACCAGATTTAACTTTAAGATTGGATTTTGATTTATCAAATTCAATAAATGCTCCATAATCACCAATTACAATACGATTATAACCATTTGATATGAGTGTATTATTTAGACTATGTATTTTGAAATTAGTATCACCATTAATATTTAATTGTGATGGAAGATTGTCTAGATATTTTTGTCTAACTTCTTCTGATAGAGATGATTTTAGTTTGCGATATTTATATTTTGCAGATAATTCTTCTTGGAATTGTAGTAAGTTTTCTATGTGGTTATTCCTCCTTTTCAATTTTACTCTCAATCTTATTAATGATTTCTAAAATTTCTATGCAAGCCTTTTTGTACCCTTTAGACCAAATATAAGTGCTTTCATTATAATGATCTTTGGAAAAATTATTAATGTGATTAATTAACCATTGTTTAAGTTCTTTCATTTATGGTTTCTCCTTTCTTTAATTTATCACCTCCTTTCTGTGATTTATATTATGATTGTTCAATGTTGATTTTATATTTTATCTTCCATTTAAAATTCCTCATCCAATGCTAGTTTCCAACATTCAGAGCACATTGTATCATTACTTGCAATACATTTATTATGTTGATTTTCATTTAATCCTACAGCGTTAGGGCATACGCCAAATAGATTACTAATTTTAGAATTTGATTCTAATTGCAGATATTCTATTAATTTATCTTTTCCTGTCATTTAGATTCACTCCTTAATAAATTCTAATATATCCATCATGGCATATGTTCTTTGTGCGTCTTTTTCTACATCCCAAACATCGAGTAACCATTGGTTTTCTTTGTGGTAATCAGTACTGCCATAGTGGATTTGTTGAGGAATAATTGTTCTGATTGATGTAATACCTTGATAATTTTTATATTTTACTTTGATTGGAGGATTTGCTGGTTTAGTTTGAATTATGTTTTCTTTTATTGCAACATTCATTACCGAATCATTAACTGCCATTTTTAACATCCTTTCACTTTAGCAAGTTCTTTATAAATATCTCCTATAATAAAATCTACTACGAGATTAGTTTTATTTAATACAGTATGAGGAAATTCACCATCTTTTAAAATATCTAGAATATGACCACTAATAATTAAAGATTCTTCTTCAGTTTGCATTCTACCAACAGAGTCATATTCTCCAAGATTATTGATAAAATAATTCATATTATGATAAGTATTATGTGTTTCAACAATTAAACCTTTAAAATTAGAAGACAAATCTTTTCCATAATATAAAGATAGAAGAAGAGGTGAATCTGTAATAATAACATCCACTTTTCCTTTAACTGTAAACATTTTATGATTTTGTTTACCGAAAATATAAATCTGATCTTCTAAGACCTTAAAACTTTCTTCCCAAACTTTACTTTTTGCATATTCAGTAACAAGTTCACAACGAATACCTTGTCTTTTTAATTCATAGAATATTCCTGCTGAAGTGGTTGATTTGCCAGCAGATGGGCCTCCAAATATATTTACGACAATAGTTTTATGCATTGTTTATATTCACTCCTTAACATATTCTTTAATTTCAATTCCTAATTTCTCTTCTAACCACTTTGATACTAAAAATCTATGACAGAATCCACTCTTCTCCCAACATAATAATACAGCATTTTCACCTAATTCTTCATAGACATGTTGAGGATCTAATTTATCAAGAATTTCTTTTTGATATTGTTCAGTATAGAATTGTTTATCACCATCTTCTTTGTATTTCTTAAAGAACCAGTACGATGGGGCTAACTTTTTATATTCTCTACCTTTATACCAAGTTGGACATTTACCTGCAATTGATACAGCATTATCTCCTTTATATTTTGCGTAGTAGGATGTTTGGATAGTGGGCACACTCCTTTTATATAAACTTAAAGCTCCATTTATATTAGATTTAGTATACTATATAGTAATTGGATAATTGGTTAAACACCAGATGTAGTATTGTTAAATCCTTTCACATTTACATACTCCATCTTTATAACTTTCACAGGGAATTATTTTTCCATCACACATCACAACTAATTTTTCTATTCCTGCTGTACATTTCCCATGTGATAAAGGAAGACCTAACTTGACAACATCTTTATATTTAGTATATAAATGATCCATTTGCTCCTTTAAGATTCTATCATCTAATATTAAATATTGGTTGTTAACGCATCTCCCTTGATTAACTAGTTTTAATAGATTTATCTTTTTCACACCTAAATTAATCAAATAATCTATTGTTTCTTCTAGTGTATAAATATTAATTGTCATTGGAACTATATGAACTTCGACATTCATATTAGTTTTTAATGAATATCTTAAATTAGATAAGACAGTAGAATATAAATCTTTGTTTGCAATAAAGTTAAATATATTGTTTCTATTGCTGTAAAAGGGAAAAACAATTGTATTAATATATTTGTCAAATGATAATTTTTTTATATCATTACCCCACCATCCATCTCCAGAGGTATACATTTTTACTTTTACATTTTTAGTTTGTAGATATTCTAACAGATTATAAATATCTGGATATAATAATGGTTCTCCTCCGCTAAGATTTACCCATTCTGGATCGTATTTGTCAATAGTTTCTTTTATTATGTTAATATCTAATTTATCTAGCTCGTCATTATAGTTAGAACTTGCATTAGTAGAGCAATGCAGACAATTATTAAAACATTTATTAGTTAGTTCAAACGTTATCTCTTTTATATTGATCAACTCCTTTTCAAATGTCAACAAATGTTTATTTCGAAGTATTACTTAAAGTAATCTCTATCTTACAATCACTAATTAATTGTCTATATTTTACTTCTGCCATATTTAGAATAAATCTAGAAGCAATTGTTTGTTCCATATCCTTATATTTATCACTTAGATATACTACTTCAGATATTCCAGATTGAACAATTGTTTTAGAACACTCATTACAAGGAAATAATGTGGAGTAAAGAATACATCCATTTAAATTATTTTTAGCATAAAGTATAGAATTTTGCTCTGCATGAATGACATATAGATATTTTCCTTCTAATCCTTCTTTTGATTCCCAAGGCATTTCTGAATCATTGCATTTGTTAGGCATTCCATTGTAACCAGTTGATATGATCCGATGATTAGTGTCCACTATACATGCTCCTACTTGTGTTCTTGGATCTTTGCTACGCAATGATGATATGTACGCAACGCTCATGAAATAATCATCCCAATTTATTATTTGCATTTGGTTTTGTAGTCCTTTCTGTGAGGGGGTAGGAGAGATATATTTCAATCTCTGCTACTAAAAATATAGACAAATATACTCAATTATCTATATCTAGATAATTGCTGATTCATAGTGTCTGTTTTTGTATTATTTCTAACACTACTCACATTTGGTGTAACACTCCACAGCCGTAAATTCCCGACTAGCCATCGGTATTTGATAATATTTGTTTTAAGCAACTTTAAATACTTTAGCATTCTTCAAATTTACACTTGCATTTTTATCACGATCAAGAATCATTCCACATTCTTTACAAATATATTCTCTATCTGAAAGTTTCAAATCCCTATCTATAGCACCACATTCACTACACATTTTACTTGAAGGAAAATATCTATCAACAATTCTTAACTCAATATTATTCCATGAACATTTATATGTTAATTGCCTTCTAAACTCATGAAAACTTTGTTCGGCGACTGCTTTAGATAAATGCCTATTCTTCATCATCCCCTTGACGTTCAAGTCTTCGATCACTATATACTCTGGTTTGTTTTTCACCAGAATATTTGTGATTTGATGAGCATAATTTAAACGAATATTGGATAATTTTTGATAAATAGTTCTGATTTGAGCTTCTAACTTGATAATGTTTTTAGTTTTAATGAACTTCTTGCCATCTTTGTTCATTTCGTATTTTTTAGAGACTTGACGTTGAAGTCTTCTTAATTTTCTTTTAAGTTTCTTTACAGCAATAGTCTTATTGATATTTTTGAATGGTTTATCAATATTGCTGATAATTGCCAAATCCTTAACCCCTAAGTCAATTCCAATTCCTTCATTACTAACATTTGAATAATTATTATTGTCTACAATATCACACAGTACAGAAACATAATACCTTCCTGCTTTCATTGAAACAGTACCACTTACTACTTTTGCATTGGTTGGAATATATCCTTTTTCTTTCAGTTCGACAAATCCTAAAGTTGGAATTTGTATTTTATGACGTTTAACAGTCCAGTCACCCTTCCCATTCTTAGGAAAATAGATATTAACATCTTGATTTTTCTTCTTCTTGAATCTAGGGAATTTAGCTTGCCCCCTTAAAGAATCTTTTATATGCCATTTCTGCATTTACGATTGCTTTCTTTCTTGCCTTTGACCCACAATTATCAATCCATTTGAATTCATCTAATACTTTTACTTCATTATTAATATATTTATCAAAATCATTGGCACTCATAAACGCTTGTTTCTTGTCAATCTTACCTTCTTTGTATAATTTATAAAGTTCTTGATTCTTAGTTAAATAAGAATTATAGAGGAAGCGACATATGCCAATTGATTGATGAATTTTATTAATATGAATTTCGGTTACTCTGAGTTCAGTTTTAAATCCTTTGAGCATACTACCTTCCTCCCTTCATTAAATAATTTTAAATGTTCATCTGTATAATAACGTCTGTCAGTAGGTGTTCTAAATTCTTTTAATTTACCTTTCTATATCACATCTTTGATGCGTTTTGACTGACACACCTAACATTTCTGCAAAATCATGTGGTTTATAATTGCTCATGCACTCAACCTCCCTGAGTATATCTTAACACTTATAAACACATTTGTTAATGTTTTTGGCAATCATTCCTAACTCTCCTTTTTGTATTATAATTACTTAATAAAATGTTCTACAGCAATTTTACTCCAAGATTCTAACTCTCCTTCAAAATTAAGTAAATCATTTTTAGAAATCCAATCACCAACTAAAGTGTCTGTTTCTTTTACACTAATATCTAGTCCTGCAACTTCAACAACATACACAAGGCCCAAATGGACTGAATCAACCTCTGTATTATTTGAGCAAATCATACCAATTAGATCAATAGATTTAATACTTGAATTGATATTAATTTCTTCATCTAATTCTCTCATCATACCTGACTTGATGTAATCATCATCAGTGCCATCTACACGCTCTAGATGCCCTCCTACGCCTAGAGAATACTTACCTGTGAGTCTTACATCACCTTCTAATCTACGAGTGATGAAATAGTTATCAGCACATTTTACTAAGCAATAAGGGATTATTTGTCTATGCTCAAAATTCAATTCTGCATCATAACGAGGAATGAATTTCCCCACTGAGTTAAAAATATCACTATATTTATTGTCTTTGTCTAATTCAACGAATGTATCAAAATCTTTTGTCAATTCATTGCTTACTACAAATACTTCAACGTCGCCATATTTAGCTTTTAATTGTTCTTTATCCATTATTAATTTCCTCTTTTCATTTTATTTATTTTAGCACTTGCTATATCCACAAACACAACTAATACAGCCACTAATATGTTTCAATTTAATACCACAGTCTGGACATTTATCTTTTTCATCAGGTTCCAATTTTTCTTCATTTGATAATTTAGCAATAGGTTTAATACTTGCACTTAATTCTCCATTGATAAATTTTAGCATTTGTTTTGCTATAGAATCCGCACAACTTTTCCCGATAGTCTTATCTTTTTTTCTAGCTTCTTTACTCACATCGCAACTTACGCTTTGAAGTTGATCAATTACTTGCAGAGGATCAACATTTGCTCTTAATAATAATGATACAGACCTACTCAACCCCTCTGTCATTCCGCGACAGCCTCCGGTACTTCCTGATTGAGAAAATATTTCACATAAATTATTATCATTGTCATATACAAGTGTTAACCACATTGATCCACATCCAGTTTTAATTTTTAATCTTACTGAATTGGCAATATCTAATGTTTCATTAATCAAGACATATTTTTTATCTTCATCAGTTGAAGAAATTTTACCTCCTGAAAGGGTTTGATTTTGTCTTGACCCATCTCTATAGACAGCTAATCCCTTAAGACCTTCTTTCCAAGCATAAATGTAAATATCATATATATCTTCTACACTAGCATTACTTGAAAAATTGACTGTTTTAGACAAGGATAAATCTACATGTTTTTGCAAAACTGATACCATGTTCACATGTTCTTTAGGAGATAAATCATGAGCAGTAACAAAAATATTTCTAATTTCTTTAGGAATTTCTTTTATTCCTTGACATGAACCATGATTATTTTCAATCTTACCCATTAGTTCTTCAGAATAAATCCCCAATTCTTTAAGTTTGTTTTCAAAGGTTGGATTATTTATAAAATAAATATTATTATCATATGTCCTACGACTGTATGTAAGACCAAATTGTGGTTCGCAACCTCCAGAAACCCCTGCTAGAAATGATATTGTTCCATTGGGGGCAATTGAAAGCAATGAACTATTTCTAACTTTCAATCCCTGTTGTTGCCATTCACTACCTTCCCAAGCAGGGTAAACTCCTCGTTCTTCTGCTAAATCCATTGTAGCTTTTAAGGCATTGTCTTTCATTACTTTAATAATTCTCTCTGCGAAATCATAACCTTTTTGAGAATTATATTTAATTCCTAATACATACAGAGCATCTGCCAAACCCATCATTCCCATTCCAATGGGACGAATCGCTTCAGTCATTTGTTGAATTTTGGTTAGTGGCAATTTATTAATAGAAATCATATTATCAAACCATCTAATCGCTTTATATGACAAGATTTTTAATTTATCCCAATTAAATTTACCATCTTTGATACAAGCATATATATTAATACTACCTAAGTTACATGAAGAATTAGGTATATTACTAAACTCATTGCAATTATGGACATAAGCTCCATTTGTAATTCCCATATGTAACTCATTTTCTGTAAAATCCCATACTTCTGCTTCATCTAGTTCAGAGATTAATATCACTGTTTCAAATTTTTCATCTAGTTTGTTTTGGTATTCTAGATAGCCATTTTTATAGTCTTGAATAAATCCAATTTCATCAAGGAATTTTTTATAGGAATTTCTACTAATAACAATATGGGCAGATTGTTTACAAGTATAAGTCCCATTGCTAAATTCTATATCATTCTTTTTATTGTGATACCACAATTTGCCTTTAACACCAAACATCAATAACATTTGTTGAACCTGTTTCAACATTTCTGTATTAATAGATACTAATTGAATCCTATGATGTTCTTTTAAATTGCATCCATTTGCACTAAAAAGTCCAATCAAAAAATCTTTCATTTCATTTTTAGGAAGAGTCATAATCCAATCTGGTATCATACGATCATCAATTTTATCATAAAAAGCATTAGCGTATACAGTACCATAGGGGATATTTAAGACATGATTTATATCTTGCTTGTTAGAATCTTTTGCGTAAAACTTTTCTCCTAATTCTTTTTCTATTAAAATCATTGCTTCTTTATCTTTTTCTGGATTTGCAAAAATATATTTCATTCTATTAGATGCTTTATGGAATGTTGCATCTCCAAATTCAAAACCTAAGACTTTATAATTTACATGAGGGTATAGATTATTTCCGATCCATTCTTTTTCTTTAATTTCAAAAGCAATATCTTTTCCAATTAAATCAATTGCTTTACACCAACTACCATCTTTAAGCATAAATTTATGATCTTCAGTAGTAGTGTACTCATAACCACTTTTAGTCATAATTTTATATACTTTTTTTATGCCTGTTTGCCATGTTTTCGTAGTTACATATTTTTCTCCATTCCACATCTTAGATTTAATATTGCTAATTTTCTCTAAACCATTCTCAGTTACCATATAAGTATCTTTGTGTAAACAAGGATTTGTAAAAATTAATGTACTTAAATGTTTATTGGGATTATCCGCATCCATGCGACTTTGATAATTCGCTCCGGGTTCTCCTGTCTCCCATGAACATCTTGCAATTTCTTCTAAAATTTCTTTTGCTTTTAATGTCTGATACACAATGGTTGGATAACCTTTATCTTTCCACCACTCTAAATCTCCATTCCATTCTTGATTATAAATTTCCTTATTCCATTGATAATCAGGAAACTCTAGATTCCAATCTTCATCATTTTCTACAGCCTTCATAAAATCATCAGTAAGAGAGATAGAAATATTCATTCTTTTTAATTCACTTGTATTGTCTTTACTATGTATAAAATCTAATAATTGAGGATGCCAACATTGAAGATTTATTTTTAAAGCGCCTTTTCTTGATGGATTAAATTTAGTCATATCATCAGCAGTTCTATCATATTTTCCCATAAATGTAGTAACTCCACCAGCATATCCTTTAGATGTATCTACTTTTGCTTTTGCAGGTCTTAATACACTAATATCTGTTCCTGCACCACCATTGCGTTGAAAAATCTTACTAAATTCTGCATCTAACAAACATATGTCTTCTATATTATCTTTCGTTTGCAAAACAAAGCAAGATGATAATTGGCCTGGATTATCTTTATCTGCGTTTAACAAAACGGGTGTACTAAATATGAATTCCAAATTAGACATTGCTTCATAAACTTCTTTTTTAATCTGTTGTTTTTTATCATTAGTTTCTACTTCTGCAATTGCAGTTGAAACCCTTTCACATAAATCTTCCCAAGTTTTTTCGTTTTCTTTAAAGTATTGTTTTTCTTTAAGTAATTTCAATGCATCTTCTGAAATAGTTGTCAATTTATGTATCCTCCAATAATTTTATTTTAATATTTATAAGTTAAAAAGATTATTCTATTGCCTTTGAATACGTTCATATTCTTTTTCATATTTCTCCATAATTTTAGTATCATACTGCCAACCTGAAATCTCTGCACTTAAATTATTAGAAAGCACCCTCACTTCTTCCATTTCTACCTTATTTAATTCAGAAAATTTATGTAATAGTCTTTTCAATTCTCTAACAATGTCTAAGATATCCATATTTCCATAATCCATTGTCATCATATTTCTATCACCTCCCTTCAATTACTTCCAGTGATTATTCTTCTTTAGAATATCAACAACCTCATCAGCATAATCAACATCAACATTAATAACAAGATATTTATTTCCTGTATTCTTATTGAATTTATATCTACTGATTCTAATATTTTTAAGTATTCTAGCTAAATCTGTCCTATCTTGTTCTGAAGCATGTTTAATCACATCTTCTTGTTTAATGACAATGTATTTATTGAAGTCTGCACCACTTAAATTAACACTCAAATGTTTTACCACCTTCTTTCTATTTTAAATAACCATTAATTCTTTTATCATAAAGATATTCACCTAATGATGAACTTAATAAGTTTGCAAATATTCTCAATTCCTCTAATTGTTTAAAATTTAGAACAGGATAATTATTGAGTAACGGTTTCATTTGTTCGACAATATATATTTCTCTGATTATGTATCACCTTCTTTATCTTCGATTAATTCTACCTGAACCATCTTGCTCCTATCTCCATAAAACCATTGCCAATTGTTCTCTTTTGAACAAATGTTTTTAAATTTAATATAAACAAGATTGGAGGAGTTTTTATATAAGAATCTACTACATACCATTGATTGTATGCAATCGGAGTATTCACATAAGCAGAAATCGAACACTAATTAATCTTCCATCCTTTCATTTTTAATTTCTGACATTTCATTATCAAATACTTCAATTGCCACCTTTTTGTAATAATGACCTTTATTAGTGTCTTGATCTACAATGAATGCGTAATTAACTTTATCTGTATAGTTTTTCTCATACTCTTCAGAAGTGCACTGAATCCAATCACCATCTCTACCATGTAAAATTTTAATATGTATCACCTCTTTTGATTTAGCAAGAATTTGATTAGTGGTATTAATAAGATATGTGATCAAATTCTTGCTAATATTTATTTTATGCTTATGTATGTTAATTATGTCAAGATTATTGAATAATAGAATATAGATATTAACCGATTTTCTTATAATAAGTAGTGATATTTGTGTCATTATTTTTGCTGAACATGAAGTTTGCTTTGTCTTGGGAATTGTATTCTTGAGAAGTGCATGTAGTCCATTTTCCGTCGATGCGATTGATGAGTTTTGTGGGGTTCATTTTTGTTTTTCACCTCCTCTCTATGTGAATATTATAGCATGTGGGGAATGTGGTGTCAAGGAATTTTATTTATTGGTTTGAGATAGTAGCAATTCTTTAAGATAAGTTTTTCTATTAAAGTCTGCTTTTTTCTTTATAGCTCTATTTACCGTTTCTATTTCACCAAAATGGAATACTTTTTGCTTTGCTCTCGTTTGCGAAACATAAATAAGATTGCTATTAAGCATAAAGGTGTGAGCTTTAGGAGTTATCATAATAACCTTTTCACATTGACCGCCTTGGCTCTTTAATATCGAAATACTATATGAAAGCTTAATATTAATTAAATCACTTTTATTATAAATAACCAACTCATCAAATTGAATAATTAATTTACCATTCTTAATTTTTACGATTTTACCTATTTCTCCATTTGCAACAAATGTTTTATCATCTTCGTCTATATAACTTTCATTATATCTTATCGCACTATAATTATTAACAACTTGAATAACAAGATCATTCTCATAAAATTTTGTATCTCCAAGTTGAACATGTATATTTCCTGATAATACATTAGGATTTGCTATAGGTTGCAAGTGCTTATTTATAGCAACCGTTCCATAATCACCTACATTATACGATGACAATATCATTATATCTTCTTTTGATGTTCCAGATGATAATAATTTTTGATATAACGCCACAACATTTTTCATTATATTTTCTTGCAACATAGGTATAAACATATATCCTTTGTCATTACCAAACATTTGTGGATTTTTAGAATCTGCTAGGAATTTTTCACTATTTCTTGTTTTTGTTGCTACAGTTAATACTCCTCCTTCTCCATATCTAAATATTTGAGTAAGAGAAACTATTGGAATTAAATTTGAATTAATTAGATCATAAAAAACATTACCTGCTCCAACAGAAGGAACTTGAGCTGAATCTCCAATCATCAATAACTTAGTTTTAGAAAAATCAATTGCTTCTAATAGATGTTTCATTAAGAAAACATCACACATCGAAAATTCATCCACACAAACGATAGAATAAGGTAATTTACTTTCTTCGTTATATCCCCATATTGGAGGTTTGTATAATAATCCTCTATGTATTGTTGATGCAGGTTCTTTTGCATATTCCGACAATATTTTTGCAGCCCTTCCTGTGGGAGCAAACAAACAAAATGATTTATTATTATCATTCAACATATCAATCAAAGATTTAGTTGTAGCACTCTTCCCACTCCCGCTAAACCCATTGAGAATACACACATTAGAATTACACACCATAGGTAAAACTTTATGTTGTTGCTCTGTGAGAGTAATATTCCCATTATTCTTATATTTTTCCGTATCAATTTCCCATTTATTTTCCACCTTCAATCCTTCTAAAATCCTATTAGCAATATATAATTCTGTTTGATATGTTTCTTCTAATGCAACAGTATTTAAACCTTTATCAAAATGAATATCTTTATCATTCTTAATAATATCAACAAAATGTTCAATACATTTCTTTGCTAGTGCTTCAGATTGTTTTCTTAGGACTTTGATATCAATTTTAGTATTTCCATCATTCTCATTTTCTTCTAGTAGAAACATAATTGCTGATTTTTGTCTTTGACTAGAAGTTTGTAAATCAAAAGTAAAATCAATTGGAGGAATTTCTCCTTTTGCTTTTGTTGTAATACAATCTTTGTTAAATTCAAGTAGTATCTTATCTGCAGTTTTGAATGAAATTCTTGACAATCCGCATAAACACATGTACGGATTGTCTTGTAGTTTTTCTTTAATCTTATCCACTGAACCATATTTATCATATAATGCCTTTAAGATTTTGAATTCAATAAATCCTTTAAATTCTGTAACTAATTCTCCTAATACAAAATTCTCAACAATTTTTCTTTTAATGACCTCAAATCTAACTTCTCCAATATTGTATAATTTCTTTAAATCAATGTCATCTAAGCGATTATTTATAACTCTATCAATAATATCTGGATATTCACGCATCACTTCATCAACCTGACTATTACTATCTAATATGCTTTGTAAAAACAATCTAGTTGATGTCTCTGTTTTAGGCATATCCCTTCCTATATTAATTACTTTATACGATATTCCATTTTTCCCTTCTTTTTCTTCTGATTTTATACTATACTCTATGCCCGTTTCAAGGTCGGGTAAATTTCCTAGAATGCTGACATTTTGATAAGAGTTTTTAACTATATGAGGATATTTAGTTTCATCAACATCTAGTGCATATATTTTATAATCGTCAGTATTATAAGGGTTTGCTACCACAACACCTTTAAATTCATAAATTATTTTATTTTTCAATTATTTACCCTGCTTTCTAATATACATCATAGTTGATAAGTATCTCTTCGTCCTCATCTGACTTCATCCACTTGCCGCCAACGTTCTTTGTCTTCTTTTGAGTTTTGAATTCATTGACTTTTAAGACATCGTACAACTTGAAGGGGTTTTGGGAGAATATCTTGCCATCCTTGATTTTTGTCTTCATTTCTTTGCCATTATTTATTTGGCGTAATGTGACATATGGTTTAGTTTTATCCTTATATACTTCATACTTAATAATTATATAAAAACTATCTCCTGCTCCTTCATTGATATACTTAACATATTCTAAATAATCCATTTCAAATTTAACTTGATCTTTAATTGACATTGATTTGTCTTCTATAGTTTGAATAACTTCTCTGACATATCCTATCATATCTAATTCTTTATAAAGTGTTTCAGTTGTTTTATTACTATATTTTTTTAATGTATCTTCATTAATATTTAGTTTTGCAATATCTTTGAAATTTATTTGTTTACGACTTGCAAAAGTATCATATATTTCAATTATTTGAAGAAGTTTTTTATTCTTGCCAAATTTTTTAAAGAAATCTAGTCCAGTTAATATTTTTAGCTGTCTTGAATTAGTTGAAGTATTTTTTATATCTTGCAATAGAGTTATAAAATTAGTATATTTAGTTTGTTGTGCTAAATTATATAACTCTATTGCCACTTGACCATTGAGAAATTTAATTGAAGTTATAGATTTATAAATTGTATTTGTTTTCCTATCAAATGAATATGTATCTATTGAATTTCCAAATTCAATGTCTGATAATTTAATATTAAAATAAGGTAATTCTTCAAGAATCTTATGAGTTTTTTCTGTATCGGAATCATATTCATTTAATATAACCGTGTAGTATTCTAAGGGATAATTTGCTTTTAAATAAGCCCCATATAAACTATCCCAAGCTACAGAAAGGCTGTGACTGGCATTAAAAGAATATTTCGAGGCATCATTGACAACTTGCCATACATCCTCAAACTTTTCATCATTACCTACGTTTTTTATATATCCTGCAATTAATTCACTTTTAAGTTCTGCAATCTCTTCTTCTTTAAATTTCTTTTTTGCAATCTTTTTGATGATGTCGTAAGTATGATCTTCTTTAAGTCCACACCATACAAGAAATGCCATAATAGATTCTTGATAAAGCATGAAATGATATGATGGTTCTAGAATATCATCTATTTCTTTAACTCCTGTTGAATATTCATTTCTCTCTAAAAATGTATTAAGTAAACTTGCGAACCCTGGCCTAATGGCAGCTACAAAACCAGAAATTTCTGCTACATTAATGGGGCAGTATCTTTTAACAAAAGTCGTACTTAAATCTGTGTCAACTTGATTAAGAGTTGCTGTCAATCCATTTTTATATAAATCCCAAACCTTATCATTAAGGAGTTTTTTTAGTTCTCGAATATTCGGAATTGGTTTATCAAGTAATTTGAAAGTATCTGATACAATTTTCCAAACTTTTACAGTAAGAAAATCATTTTTAAGATATTTCCAATTATCGGATGTATACCCATCAATACATGCACAAATTTGATCCCCTACTCTTAGCAATCCTAATTCTTTAGATATTGGTTTGTTCAACATAACAAAACTACATGGACTAGGAGATATACTATCTATTACTCCTATAAACTTTTTGGATTCTTCAATTAAATCTTTCCATTGTGGATCTTTAACGTATTTCTCAACATCTTTACCAACTTCATTGTATTGATCCATTGGCATATCATATGCTCTACATAGGTTTCTAAAAGCAGAAGACTCTTTCATAGTTCCTATGGCATACATATAGTAAACATTGTCTTCTCCTAAAATATCTTTAGATGCTTTAATTGGAGCTTCTACGTCTGCCCAATTAAAATCTATATCGGGCAAACTTTTAGATTCAAGAATTCTTGAAACAGTCATAAATCTTGAAGGATATAGAGGAACTTCAGATTCAAATCTATCTATTTCTGTGAATCCTAGAAGTTTATTTACATAGAAGCTAACCGCACTGCCACGTCCCGTTCTAGTAAGAATTCCATCATATACATTAACTGCCCTATCAATAATTCTTTCATTTAATAAAAAATAATCTGCCATATCTGTATCTTTAATGGTATTATATTCAAATGCGATTCCGTCTTGATATTCCTTATGTCTTTTTGGATCAATATTTTTCTTTTCTTCTTCCCATTTTTCTAAAATAATTGATTTAAGTTTTTTATTAGAATCTTCATTGGGATAAATTGTTGGCATTTTAATATCTTTTGTGAAAATTAAATCTTCACATTGATCGAATATTAATGTATTATTTAGTGACTGGATAATTTGATTACTTGATAAGACATTTTGATCTTTATATCTTTCAACGATAGTATCATAATCAGGATAATCTAAGATAAATCCTTCTTCCTCTTCATATCTTAAACCCTTTCCTCTTAGAAATAAATCTCTATCATGTCTTTGTTCTGGATAGATATAGTGAGAGTCGTTGGCATGAATAATTGGAATATTAAATTCTCTAGCTAATTTAGTTATTTTTAAATTATGTATAACTTGAATTTGATGAGCATGCGCTTGTGTTTCTAGATAAAAATTATTACCAAAATGTTTTGCTATAGGTTCTAAAAATATATTTGTAGCATCTTCATCTCTTAATATTCCTGCAACACAAGCAGATGTAACTATAAAATTGTTTGGATTTAATGAAAGCAATAAGTTTAAATCGATTCTTGACTTATAATAAAATCCTGTCTTATTTGATTCAGACATTATCTCATTTAATTGATAAAAAGCATCTTGATTTTTACCAATAATAATAATATGGCTATTTCTATTGTCTTTTTCAAATCTATCTTTTACAATATAAAGTTCTGCCCCAAAAATCATTTTAATATCATTCTTTTGGCATAAATCATACATTTCTAAAAAGTTACCGCCCCACCCATGTTGAGTTGTAAATAGGGTGGTATGATTTAATTCTTTTGCTCTGTCTATATAATCTTGTGGTCTTACTATACAATCCAATGTCTTAACATTCGAGTAGTGACAATGTTTATGGTAATTATTATATCTCATATTTATCCTCCTAATCCATCAAATCCTTCATCCACGACAAATCCTCTTCATCTACTTTACTATCTTTATTATTAAACATCTCTAAAGTATCAAGATATGCCTTATATGGTGCGTGAATTTTTGCTGAATAACCATTCAAATTCGCCAAGAAATAACTTTCTGTATCTGTAACATCTTGCCACCATATTTTATTATCCAATGTATTTTTATATTCAACTTGCTTAACCTTAATCTCTTCAACTGTCTTTACAATATCATCTAATAATTCTTGAATTGATTCATCATCTAGCGATATTTCAACATAACAATCTTTAACTACAAATTTACTCTTTACATCACCAGGTAAACATTCTATTGAATTGTCAACTACCATTTTATTAAGATAATCATCTATTTCTTCTTCGCTGAATTTACTATCTGATTTCTTTAACCACATCTTAGCATTTGATGATAAACTACTTCCTATAGCATTTCTTTCAACGATTCTACTTTTTAATTTGCCATTAGCTTGCATACATTCTACTTCTACATATTTAAGGAACGCCCATCTAGCAATAATTTGATCCATCGGTATGTTTAGTTTTTTGTGGACACCATAACTATAAAGTAGAAGTTGACCTTGCTCTTTCTCTATTTTTTTACCTTTATACAAGGAGCTTGTTTTCCAATCTGTGATTACGCAGATATCTTTATCTTCTCTTTTTTCCATATGTATAGCATCTACATAAGCCTGTATTAGTATATTATTTATCTTTATTGGAACAAAGACTTCAAGTTTCAATTTATGAGGTATTCGTTGATGATTTTTAAAGAAGTGTCTCATACATGATTCATATTTATTTCCTATTTTTTTATTTTTGTCTTCATCACTTCTATCATATTTTAGATTGCCAATAGTAAATTCAAATAGTTTTTCTTCAAATATTTCTATCATATCGGCGTAGGATATTTCTTTATTATAATATTTTTCTAATATATCATGAGAAGCGTTACCAAATACCCCGTATATTGAATCTTTTCTGTCCTCTGGTATTTTAAGAATATATCGTAAGAAGAAAGTATAAGTGTCTCCTTTGTATTGGTTATATTTTGACCATGAATATATTTCATCACAATCTAATTTATTAGCTATTAATCTAATTTCTTCGCCTGTTTTACGCATTAGTTATAATCTCCTCTTTATCTATATCTTGAAATGTACATTGCCTATGAGTTTTTCTTTTACCTGCTAAACACTTATTAACATTAGCTTGTATTAAATCATATTTTTTACATATATCAGTTATTAAACCTATGTCACTTTCTCCAGAAGGTAAATTTATTTTAATGTATCTGTTACTTCTTTTATTTCTTGAATTTTCACTTCTTGTTACTATTCTAATATTTTCTTCTTCATAATTACCATTGTTATCAATTCTGTCTACTTCATATATTTTATGATTTTGTAATAAATCTTCATACTTATCAACATTTTGTAAATAATCAATGAAATATTCAAAGCACAGCCAATTTTCTGAAACGAATATTCCTCTCCCTCCATAATCAATATAACTTTTAGTTGATGGATTGTAACATCTCTCTAACATTTGTTTCCAATGGGGATATAATTTATGGCGAGAAGACATATTACCCAAACACCCAACTCCACAAACTGCACCGTAATAATATGGATTTTTCAAAGTTCCGTTTTTTATATTATGATGTCTAGCCGATAATTGCGTACCATCATCAAATTCTACCAAAAAGGTATGATAATTACGGCGTTTTTCTATCATACCAACAATTCTACATATACCATAATTATTTGTTTCCCATAAACTACCGTTATAATATGTAACGGAGGTGTTAGCTATTAATTGAATTTCTTCAAATTGTTTTCTCAAGTCTTTTGTCCCTCTCTTTAATATATTTTTTATGTTCTGAGTCATCATATACAACTCTATGTTTTAGTAAATATCTATATACTTTCTCAGGTTTATCTGCTGGCGATTCTTTTTCTTCTAGTAATCCATATTTATCGAACACATAACTTACGGTACGGATTCCATAGAATTTATCGCACATACTTCTAATATGTTGTAAGGAAACATCTTTGTCCATACAAATAATTATTTCTGTATTAAGAGAAATCAATATTTTTACTTGTTCCTCAGATATATCATGTGATCCTATAGACACACCAGTTCCATCTTTTCTACTATGTCTTTTTAATGTTGATTTCTCCGATTCAAACGCAACAACTCTATTTTCTTCTTGAATAGTCTTATAGTTTTCTTGCAATCCGTATAAATGTATTGATTTTGGAAACTTTTTTAAAGGAAAATATTTAGGAATGTCTAACATTTTATATTCAGGAATTGTGGTTCTCCCAATCACTCCAACAAAATCATTTTCATCACCGCACCAATACCTCCAGGGAATTATAATTCTTTTCTTTTCTGCACTATAACCAATTTTAAATACTTCACAGGTAAAAGGAAGAATACCATCTATTCTTATCCAATCAATATGAGGTAATGGAATATACTCCTTGATAATCTCATTGTCATACAACTCAATGTCGTCAATGTTTACAATGCATCTTTTTCTTTTAACCTTTTTGAATACATTTAATGGATCTTTCTTATCAGGTTTATCTTGTTTATTAGTTTTAAATTTATATTCTAAACCAAATAATTCATGTAAATATTTATTAGCTTTTGAAAATGAAATATTTTTTATAGTTTGGCAAAGAGTAAATATATCTCCTCTTATTATTTCACCATCAGATTGAAATATTTTAGTAGAAAGTGTTTCTTTGTTTATTGCAATATTATTATTTGATGCATGTTCGGGTAAACCAGACCTATATTCTTTTGTATATTCTTTAATACCATGACAATTTAGGGATTTAAGTACTTCTTGTGTTTTATCATTGTCTAATATGTATTGTTTAAGCTCAATATAATCCATTCAAGTATATTCACCTACCTTTACTTAACTATTTTTGCATCAAATCCATATTTTTCATATAAATGACTATTGTTAAAATTTTTTATTTTTATCTCCTCCTTTAATCTTGCTATAATAGCATCATCTAATTCATCAAAATAACCTAAATGTTTTTTCTTTCCATAAAATATCTGTGAATGCCATTTATTCATCTGTTTGTTAAAATAAACTCCTTGGCAACCACTACTATTATTTATATTTGGGTTCCTATTAACATTATTTTGTCTGTGATCTGTAGTTCTGAGATTATATTTACGATTATTACTTTTTTGTCTATCGATATGATCAACTTCTATTTCTGGATTATTGACTCCCATAATAAGCCTATGTATTCTAATTGTTTGTTTTTCATCTTCATCATTTTCTGATATACTAGAAACAATATATCCTCGTTTGTTTTTATGCCAACAATATACTTGTATCTTATCATAGTCTTCTAAATCAAATTCAAAGTAATTATTTCTAAAATCATAACCTATACCATATTCACCAGTTAAATCATATGTATTAGTTTTGCTACACCTAGCAATATTAACTTCTTTTTGCAAACATCCACAACTTCGAGTATTTCCATTTCTTAAACTAGTGCCATTTACTGTAAATATAGTTTTAAGAGGACAACTACATTGAACAATCCAATGACACACCCTATGTTTATTAATGTGAGAAAACTCTAAAACTAATAATCTATCAAATGTTTTCCCTTTTAAATCAATTATTTTTCCCCATATATAATCTCCTTACCAATCCATAGGTATATTAACTATACCTAATTCTTTATATACATTTCTCGAATAATCATTTTCGCTGATAATCTGAAATTCATCTGTACTTCCAAATCTATTCTTAGTGACAAATATAATAGTATAAGACTTATTTTTGTCAAGTTTAAAGGGTATGCGAGTAAGTTTATTTTTACCTTCTAATCTAAAACATTTTAATTCATTTTTACCACCTTCAAATTCATCATCAAATGGTTTTCTTATCATTAAATTTGTTGATGCTACATCTACGATATTCTTAGCCAAACCAATATTATCATTTGTAAAATGCCTTTGTTTTGTACTACTTTTTCCTAATTGATATGTAATCCATATATGTACATTTTTCCCTGCTGGTTTAATACAATCATAAATAGCAACACTATCCTTTGTCATTTCTGTCCATACTTGATCTGTTGAATTAATATCTGCACTAGCCTTCATTGTATCTAGTATGAACATTGAGCACCCTAATGAATGATATTTTTTGATAGTTTTAATTGCTAAAGACGCATTATATTTAGGAAATGGAATTATAGTAATATTTTTATTCTGTTTCTTTTCTTCTATCCAGTCTGCACATTGATGTAATAATTCTTTATCTTCTGGAGAAAATTTACCATCTCGCAATCTATATTTTTGAAAATCTTTTTTGAATATATTATTAGCCACCCATATAATTAATTCTTTTCTCCATTTTGTCACATCTTCTTCATTTATCATTATGCATAATTTTTCATCATAAGTTATAACTTGTGGAAGAATTAATTCAATAGTTGTTGTGGTCTTACCTGCCCCACTTAAAGCTCCTAACATTGTAATATTACCTTCTAAATTACCTCCAATTTCTTTATTTAGAATAGGGGAATTATACAAAGGCATCCCTACTGCCAATCCTTTATCCATTTCATCTACTAAATCATGAATCTCTTCGCATAAATTATAACTCTTGACATCTCCTTCTGCATTGATAAATATATGATTTAAGTGAGTTTCATAATATGCATAAATTTGTTCAACATCCATATCCGCAAACTTACTTAATTTATCATACACTGGAAATTTTGCTTTCAATAACCCCAACACAGCATTCCATTTATGTAGTTCACTTATATAACCAATTAAGTTTTCTTCCTTGACATACTCTTTAGCTTTTTCAATAGTATCATAACCACCATATTCTTCATATTTAATCTTCAATTTATTGTGTTTTTCAAGATATAATCCAACAGTTATTTCATCTAATGATTGTTTTTTCTCTTTAATTACTACATCATGTGCAATTACAAAATAAATCTTCCATATATTATTACTAAACTCTTCTACTTTTAATTTCTCATTTGTATAAATTAATTCAGGATTCTTAAAAAATATAGAAGTTATATTGGCTTCTGCTGATAATTTAAACTCTTTTACTTTTTTTACAGCATCAATGAGTAATTGTTCATAAGGACTTATTTCTTTTTTTACAACAGTAGTTTTTGACTTTGTTTTTGTAGCAACAGCCATTTACCATAATTCCTCCAATTCCTTATCAATATTTTTATCTTTTGATTTTGCTGTATATTCAGCTCCTTCATGTATTTGATTTTCTAATTCTATATGTATGGTTTTTTCTTCTGCTTTTTTAGAATTTTTTAATCTTAATACCACATTATTTATTTCATTTTCAACAAAACTCATAATAGTATTTATTAAATGCCGTTCATCTTTAATCTTATCTCTACTTGGGCCTAAATATTGAAGAATACTATATTTACAAAATTTACAAGTCAATAATATAATTTTATAATCATAATTTGCTTGTGGTTTCTGTTTTTTATTTGCCATAAATGTTCCTTTATGTAAACCTTTAAGTCTCAATGCTAAGTATCTTGGGAATTTTACACCCGTTTCATACTGTAAAATTTCTTTAAAAACATAGTTTGCTAATTCTAACCAATCCTCTTGTTCTTGTTTCTTGGTAATTTTCTCTTCCATTAAATCACCTCTATTAGTTTTATTAGAACTAGGGATTATTGACAAATCAATAATCCCTATTAAATTCATAGATATGTGTATATTTATTTACAGCATTTCAGCGAATTCTAACACCTGATTCAATTTTTCAATATCATTATTAACTAAATCTTTGATGTTGATTTCTAAATCTCTGATTTTCTTTCCAATCTTCTTTTGATTTTCCTCAGAACTAGTTTTTAGTAATGCTTTAATTTGGTTAGCAATATCTTCTGCTTGTTCATCTTCTGCTTCCATAAATTCAGTGTCTTTACTTACCCCTACTGATAAGTCTAATGCTTTTTTAACTCCAAATTTCTTTGTGCTTTCCCATTTTGCTCTCCAAATTTCAAAAGAAGGATTTTCAATGATCTCTCCTTTTTTGGTTACTCCAGTTCTATCTTTATAAATTTTACCAAAGTAAGTTACATTGCCATCTTTGTCTTCTTTAGTAAACATTTGAAGTACAATATCAAAATCATGTTCTGCCTTCTTAGCTAAATCTGGTGCTTCTCCAATTTTCTTTTTATTAAGAGAAGATGGATCATCGAAAATATCTTTTTGATGAGCAATTTCAACTACCCACTTACCCATCGAAGAAAATATGATATAAGCAGTTTTTAGAGCTTGATTCCATCTTTTAATATGACCCCAATCACGAGTCGCGAGGCCCAAATCTGACATATCCACTTCTTTGCCTTTTCTCATTTGTTTTCTTGATCTTTTTTCAACAACTTCGTATGCTGCTGCTTGCATGTTCTCATATAATTTTGTTCCACTATCAATTGCAATAGTATCAAAATCTTTTAATGCTTCCTCATCATTTAATTCATCTAGTGTTTCTTGAACTTCAGAGGCAGATGTGGTACGCATGACTCCAATGATATTAGGATTGCTTTCAAGATAATATGTATTACCATCTTCACTATCTACTAAATTAATATTAGGAAATGTTCCTGCAAACGTTGATTTTCCTGACCCCGTGGCCCCAAATGCTAATACTTTACCACCAACATATGCTAAAATTTCTTCTTTTTTCTGAAAACCCATTTATTTAATCTCCTTTATTATTTATTTTATTATTTAAATGATTATTGTGTTTATCAGGAGGAATTTAACCTCCTGATAAATTCTGTGAAAATATTAATATATAACTATTAATTATACATCTAACAATTTCATCCATGCTTCATCGTCAACTGCTTCTTCGTCCTCCTCAGTATCATCATCTTCTTTTTTATCTAGTGTTTTCTCAAATTTAGCAACACTTTCTTCTAAATCTTCTGTTTCTTCCTCCTTCTCTTCTTCAACTTCAATAAATTGAGAAAGAAAAACTAAATCGCTTTCTTTATATTTATCTTTATTGATTGCTAAAATTGGAACTTTTGTTTCTCCTTCGCCTTCAAATGTAATTAAAGGTCTTTTTATAAGCATTCTTTTTTCTTTATTACCACCAATTGCACATTTACTAAGAGCTTCTTCCTCTGTGATAACATTAAGTTCAATAAGTTCTTTAATATCTTCAGGAAGATCATCTAGAGTAATACTTACTACACTTGCCCCTTCAAGCATTTCTCCTTCTACAGTGACTTCTACAAGAGTGCCTTTTTTAGCAGGAGCAAAACATTTAGCAATGAGTTTCTTAGTATTTTCTGGTTTCACCTTATCTACTTCTAACTCAAATGTTTTTGTGAATGCTACTGTTTTCTTTATTTCTTTGCCGTCATATTTACCAACATAGTCAACTACATATCCCGTAATTGGAAATGATGCTTTTTCTCTATCTAATTTACCAACTGCATTTGCGTCACAAAGTATTGTTTGTGTAAATACTGCTTTATATTCTTCTGGTTTAGCTTTTGATAAGAATACAGAATTAACTTCTTTTTTAATAGAAACACTATCATTATATGCTTGATATTTCAATTTTCCTTTAACATTTACTACCATTCCATTTTCAAGATGTTGTTGTATGTATTGAATTGCATCATATGCAGATAAAAATTTATTTTTGAATGTTTTATCTTTTGTATCTTTTTCTAAACCAACTTTGATGAAACAAGAGTCTGCTACTGATTCTAGAATTGTTTCGTCAAATCTATCATCCCAATCAATAGTGAATTTATTATCAAAATCTTCTTGTTTTTTACCATCTACTTCTTTTATACCATGAACATATACTACATTATCTCTTTCTGATCCATAACCACCCATCATATCTGAATAGATGACATTACCATTTCCACAATCTACACCAAGATTCATTTGATTCCAAACCCAATCTGATTTTGTAGTATCTTTATCCATTGTGAAAGTATAATCATTTACTTTTGCTTCTCCGATGAGTAAGAATTGTGCTTTACCTTTTTTCAATCCTAATTGTTCCTCTTTAATTTTTGCCATATTATCTATTCCTTCTTTCAATAATTTTATTTTATTATTTAATGCACATGATCTATTAAAATATATTGAAAGAAGGTGGAGATTTATTGAATTTGATTGGTCTTCTACATTTTCCTTTATTCTTCAACCACTCAGTCCTTTCTTAATAATTAACTATATTGTTTTAACCACTTAATAATTATAACATAATCAAATTTTCATGTCAACAAATATTATTTATTACTTTTAACAAAACATAAATCGCATAAAATTCCACTTCTATTGGATGCAATATATAACATAATTATTTATGCCTATTTAAATGACCATAAACCCTTATGTAGCAACAGTTACAGGACTATTTTACTGATTTTATTGAAAATTTGAGTTTATGGTCATTTTAAGCATAACCCCATAAAATGAAAATTTCTTGAGTAATACAATTTACATTACAAATTGACTTAATTTATCCCTTAACTCCAAATGTGAATTAATCTTTGCTTCTGCGTCCTCTTTAACTTGCTTATGACTCAATAATTCTTGCTCTAATGCTTCGATCTTTGCTTGACTTTGTTCTTTTGATTGAGCCAACATCTCATTTGCCTGATCTATTTTAGCAACTGCAATTTTAAATGCGGTTACTGCATTATCTACAATACCTACTGCATTGTCAATCATCATGGAAGGGGTTACTGCACTCTTTTTAAACATTTTCATTCTTATTCCTTCTTTCATTATTAATTTTACATATAAGTTGACACAAGCAAATATGTTCTCATTCTTCTTTGTTTAAAACTATAATCTGCAACATATTGACCATAACGTACAAAGCAAAATTCTTCAAAAGTATAGATATCCATATCGCAACGAGAAAAATCTAAATATAATTTGTCTAATATTTCGTCTGGATAATTAATTTTAAATTTCTGTAACATTTGTTTTCTCCTTTAAATTATTATTAACTCCTCTCTACTACTTGAAATAAAACACCACAATCTGCTTTATGTAACCAATATAACTCATCCCTATTCAAATTAACTTGAATACGATAATGCAATGTAGTTTCTTCCATAATCACTCGATACGTATCTTTCTTGAAGAAATTAAAATCTTTAAGGAATTTTACTTTTTGCATTATATCAACCTCCTTAATTATTTTCAATAGTTAAAGTTGATTCAATAATTAACCATTCTTTACTTTTGAGTTTTTCTTCAAGAAAATCAAATGTATATAAATCACTAGACCATGTATAACCTTGACCTAAATCAGTTAAGAAGAAAAAGTTACCGTCTTTATTTTCCTTTTTTGTAACTAATCTAAAGTCTTTATAACTAACTGAAATTATAAAAGGCATCTTTGGCAATTCAAAGTTCTTTTTCTCATTAATTACTATATTCATATCAACCTTCCTCTCCTTCCATAATTAATTCTTGTAGTGCAATAAAAGCAACATTATTAACCAATGGCCCACCTTGACATTCATACTCACAAAACTCTAATTGTTTAATTGCTTTTGCTGGATTATTTTTAAATTCATCAATCATTTTACGTGATGTTGATTCCATATGTATTCACCTCTTTAGATATTTAAAATAACTGTTTTAAATTATTTTATCAAAGATTCAATAGTTCTCTCTAATCCTAATTCTTGTCTACAATAATGTAAGAAATCTTTACTATTCATTAAACTTTGAAGTTCATTTAATGAGTAATTTTTGGTAGATGAATAACATACTACTTCTTTTGTAACATTTCTCCCTTCTGATTGCCAAAGACTTAATTCGCAATTATCAACCGCATATCTACTATTAAATAATTCGATTGCTTCTTCTTTAGATTCTGCGAATATTGGAGTAACCCATCTATATGAATGATCTTTTTCTTTGAATCTATATTTAAAGAAATATAATTTATACAGGTCATATGTAAACTTAACTGCAATAGTATAGACTTTTCCCATAATTCACCTCCAATATAGAATAAAACTAAACTTTGAACTAATTAATATTCATCATCACTTTCTTCTGGTTCTTCTAATTCCATTCCAATAATATTTCCGATAGAATATAACGCCCATGCCTCTCCATTGCTACAACCATCATTAAATACATCATTGCTGTTTCCTTCTGATCTAAGTTCTGTGTAACCACAACAATATGCTTTATAATGTCCATTTATGTATTCTTTAATTTCTTCAAGTATTTCTAAACTATCATTCATGAATTAATGCCTCCTATTTATTTCATACTTCTACTTACTAAACTCAATGAAATTTCTCCAAAACAACAACTCACTACTACTTCGATAAGCAACTCTTTCCAAACTATCAGCACACCATTTACGATATTTTTCTTCACTTTTAAATCTTGAATCAATTCTTTTCTTTGCCCTTCGAACCAATGAAACGCCTTTCATATCAGATATCTTTTGTGAATACTTCTTTAACTCAAAATTATCAAGATCAATTTCAATCAATCCAATATCTTTTGGAATTAAATCAATAGGAATAGTGTTAACTGGACTTATGATATATGTATAGGCACTTGCACAGCAAAACCCATTTTTAAAATCACTCAGACTTGCTTTTGCTTCAATTCCTTTAACATCGTAATGAAATTTTCTTGGTGCTACTCTAACCTTTTTGATACCTACACAATCAATGATTTCTTTTCTCTTTTTGCCAATATCTAAGTCCCACATGCCACCTACTTCAGTAGCAAGCATTTTGTAACCCCATCCAAATAATATGTATTTAGATATTTCCTTTAATAGAAAGTGCGTTTCTGTTTCATTCTTTGGTCTATCGAAACTCAATTAATTATTATCACCTCGAATCATTATTTATTTATTTCACATAATCTAACCACATACTAAGTATAACATTTTCACAACCATATGTCAAACATTTTATTTTAGTATTTAATAAAATTATCCATCTTTATACCAATCACTAATTCCATCTTCCTGTGTTTCACATTTGCCATTTTCATCGAGTGCAATAAGTTTTCTACTTTCTAAAGCAATTGTACAAGAATCCTCCCAATTATATTTACAATCTGAGTTTTTACAATTGATTAATGTCATTTTATAATTTACCTCCTTTCTAATTATTTATTAAGTATCCTTTATTTTTTGATTCCACAAACGAACATCTTTATTCAATTCATATATTGCACTATATAACAAATCACATTCATCGATATATTCACTATCATTGATTTCAGATATTGCTAATTCAATAAATTTAATTGAGTTTAAAATTCTTTGTCTTTGAAGATAGCAACTGTCTAAATTCATGTCTACTTCTTTTACACCATTACATTTATTATCAATAATCTCAACTGTCATTTCTTTTCTTGTTTCAAATTGTGTATTTTCTTTCATGAATATTTCTGCATCTTTCTGATCAAATGTGCTTGTATCTAATTCAAGACAATCATCATCATATTCGCAAGTGTATTGAGATGAATTTATCTTTTTCCAAGTTTCAGTAGTCCATTGATTACCAAATCCATCTGTTTGAGATTTATTGTAAGTGAATTTTAAGATGTTTCCTTCTTCTAATAATTTAAAATAATTCATAATTCCTCCTTTCTAAGCACATGAAAATATCCTTTTATTGGATTATTTGATTTTAGAAACCCTTATGTAGCAAGGGTTTCAGGGTTTAGGATTTTAGATATTTACGTCTTTCTTGACAATTTGAGGTATTTTAGAATCAATTGAATGTTTAGATGAATTATTCAAAAATTAAATCCTTAAAAATAGTTGTTTCTCCACCATCTTTAGAAATATTATTTTTCAGTTCATCTAGTGAATCACTTTTATAAAAATATCCTTGTCCGTCTAATCTTATTAAAACATAAATATGATGACCTACATTAATAAAATTAGGTAATGCAGAAACTATATACCACTGACCTGTATAATCACTATAAGCATAATTGCCAATTTGCATATCTTCAGTATTTAATTTATTAATTCCATACATATTTATCATTCTCCTTTATTATTAAATGAATCAATCTTATTGTAAGTTTATTTTATACGTAGTATCTATAGTTCCTTTTGGTACATAGATGTAATACTCTATTGCGCTTGGTTCTAACCAATAATTTGCTCTCTCGTCTTTATATTTCTCTTGTTTGCATATAATTGATGGCGACTTTTCATTCGTCTCAACTACATATGTTTTATCCGATACCACTTTACCCATCATTTTACCTTTATCAGTTTCATACATGTAAAAGTAATACATTTGTTGTTCAATATATCCGCTACTTATAAATATCGATCCAGAAAACGATCCACTAATATTTGAATTATCTTTAAGTGCAATTATTTTTGATTCACTTAATATAATATATTCTTTTGGGGTTTTAGATAATTCATCTGCATGTTTTATTAGATATATAGATGGAACGATAAATATAGCAGAAATTATTAAACCAATAAGTAATGTTTTAACACTCTCAAGAAATCCATCGTCTATCCAAGTAAATATAAAGAATATTAATGTTGTTGCTATTGCTATCATTCCAAACAATAATAACCCACCTATTATTGCCATTTAGTTTACCTCCTATTATTTCTTCTGCTCATATAAAACGGACATTTCGTTTACTAATCAATCTTATCCACAGTAATTGGAATCCACATCTTAGGATTATAATTCAATGTGTATTTATATTTATCAACATTTTTACTTCTTAATTGTTCAACAACATAGGTTACATTGTCTGATAAACCAATAAAGTGTTTTTGATAACCACCATTCTCATCTTCTACTGTTACTTCAAGTTGATTATCTTCTCTATCAGCATTAATTGATATTCTTCCTGTCATCTGAAATAATACATCACCTGTGATACAATCAATTACCGTAAGTTGACGTACAACATTAAAATTATCAGCTTCTAATGATAAATTGTAAGATACTTTTTCTGCTTGGGTTTGACCACAACCAGTAAGTGTAACTGATAACAAAACTGTACATAATGCAGTTGCAAATATTTTTTTATTTTTCATTTTATATTACTCCTTCTTTTAATTTCTTATTTTACTTCCGCAACATAATTAATTTGCTCAATTTCTAAATTACCATCGTAATAATCAGTAGCATTATCTAATACCATTTCTTTTGCCTTTTGAATGGCAGTTACTTCATCAAATGCTTCAACCACTAAACTAGCACAATAACCAACTGCCATTTCGACTACAAACTTTTTCATTTAATTTAACTCCTTTCCTTTTTTTTATTTATGGCACTAATTCAATATGGTCAATCTTCGAATTGAAAAATCCTACAGTATTTACCTTTACTCTGTCTCCATCTTTAGGATTAAGTTTGACTATCTCTTCAATTCCTTTTTCTGTAAAGTCATAGTCTCTGAGCAACCAACTATAATTAGCATATTGATTAGCTATACCTTCTGTAAATACGACCTTAACTCCATCATATTTATTTACTCTAGTTACATTTGTACCCTTACCACCACAACCAGTTAAACCAATTGATAAAATAATTGGCAATATTATATAGGTAAATTTTCTCATATTAAAACCACCCACATCTTTCCACACCAATTCTTAATTTTGACGGATATTATCATAAAATAATCTCTCTAAATACAATTTTAAATTTATCTTCATCTAAAATAATCAATGGTTCATTTAAATAATTAATTTCCTTAATTTTGAAGTTATCGCCCTTAAAATATATCATATGATCAACTTCAATGCTTTTCCCTATGTCTAGAATATCAAAGTACAATCCTTCTTCATTCTTGGTTCTAATTAGAGTATTCATTTTTAATCAATTCCTTTCTAATCTCTAGAAAAATCATTTATTTGTCTAGAATAGTTATCGTTGGCAAAGGATTTATTATTTTATCTAATAATTCTTTCCTTATTGTTTTAGTAATTTTCTCTAAAATATCAGGGATATATTCTGCATCAGATTCAAAAGTTAATTTATACTCAAATTTACTCATACTCATATATCATTCACCTCCCTATATATTTTCTTCTTCTCTTTTTTGCTTTATATACGCTACCAATTATGTATCCTAATATATCCTGTTCTTTTGCTTTAGTTTTTCTCGCTACTTCTTTATCTGCTTCATTCTTAAGATATACAATGATCTTTTCAGCTATTAGCCACCTCAATATAATAAATACTATTCTTAGTATAAATTATATATTCTGAACCAATAATATCTATATTAGTCACTCTGGATGTAGTAATTGGCCCTTTACCAGTTAACATAACTATACTTCTACCAATTAATATATCTTCGCCAAACTTAACTGATAAATTGATAAAATTACTATGTTTATCATTTCCTAATGAATCAGTAACTTTAGTGATAACACCTTTGATTGTCAAAACTTTCCCATTGATAATATTGCCTTCATCATCTACATAAATTTTATATAAAGGATTACCATTAATACCGTACCAGCTACCATTAATATTTTCACGTTCTTTAGGGGTTAATGGTCTGCAATCTGATTTCTTAAATTTAACATCAATAAATCCATAACCTTCTTCAAAGTTTCCGATGTAATATGTATCATCTTCAGAATGGATTCTAATCTTATCATCAATATTGCGACCAATATTACCTAATTTATGTATCGCAGGACTATTTGTTTTAAGCATCATAATTTTGTTCATATTATTCAATTGTTTACTTCCTCCCTTTATTATATATTTATTTTAGTATTTAGTCAAATTTAAATTCTTTTGCATTGTTGTCAATTCCTAATTGCTCATTTAATTTCTCATATTTCTTCATATCCTTAGTAAACCAAGAGGTATCTGTTCCTATGTAGTTTTTAATCCATAAAACACAATTTTCTCCTACTAGAAATGTTAGACACCCGTATAAACATAATTCTTGTGAACCAAGTTTTACTTTCTTTGATAAGTGATAATTACGAGTTAATTTCTTCTGAACCATCTCATATGTAAGATATTTATTTCCTTTTACTTTGTTGGTGTAAGTGTCATATACGTGATCGTGTAGATTTAATATTTCCATTACAAGCACTCCTCCTTTTAATTAACATGGATACCCTTCATGTAAATTATCATTTTTGTCCGTATAAAAGAATCCATTAAATACATTACTCTCACAAACAATTTCTTCCGAAGATTTATAATCAATATTATTCTTATTCGCATACCCTAACGATTCTTCTAACTCTTCAAATCCTTCACGATTAGGACAGTAATAAATATCACCTGTTCTTTCGATCCAACTTCTTGGATGAATCCAATAATGCTCTGAGTATCTAGTTTTCCCATATGTATCACTTTGTATTAATTCTGATCCACAGTATGGACATTCCATTTAATTATCACTCTCCCTACCCTACTAATCTCTCATTAATTCTCTGAATATCTTCGATAATTCTCACATTTAGATACTTCTTATGAATGTTAAACTCCGATGAACAAGATGTGTATTCTAAATCTTCTTCTGCTATTAAATAACCACTTTCATCTAACATTAATCCACCAATTAAACATAATCCTTTATCGCCAACCGTAGATCCTCTAAGGTATAATGTATCACCTAATTTTTCTTCTCCAACAATGATAATGTCACAATTTAATTCTTTTTGCATATAATCTTTCTTTGACCATTGCTGATATGTTTTACTATCTTTCTTTAGTTTGAAAAGATTAAATTCAATATTCATTTAATTATTCTCTCCTTTACAAATTCGGCATTGTCTGGTAATAACACCTTAAAATCATCTGGAATTTCACCATTATGCCAAAGGTTAGTAGAAACAATTTCTCTCCCATCGAAGAATTTAATAATGCATTTATCTCCACCAAAGCCCCTGAATGAACTTTTGCTATTTTCTTCTCCAATATGATAGTGTTTTCCGTCAATTCTTACAGTTTGTTTGTCATCTTTAATTTTCACCTTATCATTCCAAAAATCAATGTAAAAACATTTATCACCGCAAATTACTTTATGACTATAACAACTTTCTTCAATTTCTTTATCACATATTACACAATTCAATATTATTTACCTCCTTAAATTTTACTTACAGGATAAAATGGAATTTTCGAGGGAAGTTATTTTTGTCTTTTGAGTTTAAGCATTTCTACTAAAACAGTTTTTAATTCTCTTTCTTCTCCCATTATAGATGCTTTAATAAGACGTTTATGTAAATCTAAATTATTTAATAAAAATTCTTCATCTTCTTTAGACACACCATCTTTAGATATTTCTGCAATCATTGTTTCCCTTAATAGTTCAAAATCTAATTTATCATCTTCATCTAGTGGAATATCTCCTACAATTTCTATTATACATTCATCGTATATTTTAACTAATTCGTCTTGATATTTCATTTATTTACCTCCCTTTAAACCATACAACCTATCATTCAACTCATCGCTCCACTTAATCATAAGTTCATAATCTACTTCTTCAAAAATACTTCTTTCGTACAATGCTCTGCATAAATCTTGAACTCTTTTAAATTCATAAATGTCTTTTGGCATAACTCCTAATGGTGGTTTAGGTTTTTGAATGTGATTATATGTATCAAATCCAGTAAATTCTATACTTGTTTTTGACTCTACTTGTTGTACCATGCCATAATTATTCTTACTAACATATTTATATCCAATAGAGTCATAACTATTGTCCCAACAATTTACTTTTACTAAACTTTCTCCAGAACTCCATTCTAATCCTTGGTCATAACAATATTTTAAAAATTCATTTGCAAGATTCTCAGTTTCACAACTTACATAAAATTCGCCATCCATAAATTTATCCCAGTGTTTTCAATAGTAAATATTTCCATATTAATTCCTTCTTTCATTTAATTTATCGTTCGTCCCATAAATCTAATTTTTCGTGCTATTCAACCAATCACAATACTTTTTGCATTCTTCTTTAATTATAAATCCAATTTTTGTATTATACTCTTTTTCTTCATGTAATAGCTTAATATCTTCGTTAAATTCATTTACTATCTGACAAAGTTTAAATTCATTATAACTATAATCATCTCTATAACTAGATTCTTTTGATGGGATATAAGTTTTTGATATATAAAATTTTCTTTCTGATTGATATCGACTATCTCTTTTATTAAATTTAATTAGAGATAACTCTGATGCCTCTGGGACAAATTTATGTATCAAATTGCTACAATCACAGTTTGTTTCTGTTGTTTTACCATTTGGAAAATTGGCAACTAATTTACGTTTACCATTGCATAGAGAACACTTATCTTGACGGAACCCTTTGCTATCAGCGAACCATACTTCTGATTTTTCTATGTAATCTTTTAAAGTATCACCTATGTTGCTTTCATAAAATTCTTTTTCGACTTCTCTTTTAAGATTATCTGTTTTATACTTTAAATCTCTTTCTTTATTGTTTATTTCTGATTCTCTTTTACTATATTCATTATTTTTCTGTTTGAGTTCAAGATTTTCTTTATTGAGTCTTTCAATTTCTTCACGAATATTTGGCAATAAATGCTCTCTACATTTATCTCTAAATTCCTCAACTAATTGATCTACCTCACTTGGTTCATAATAATTTTCATATTCATCGTAATCCATTTATTAAATCTCTCCTTCTTATTTTAAATTCCGTTCAAATCGACTTTCTATTCTAAAACAAATTCATTATAATTTTTATGCCACAAAGTACATAATTCTTCACAATTATTTTTATTACAATCTTTACAAGTCATTGAACTTACTTCATCGCACTTTAACATATCGTTCATAGACGCTTGTGCAATTTCTACGGTTAATTTATACTCTTTTGCCAATTCTTTAACAATTGGATCGTTTATTGAATAACCTTTCATAACGTACATCCTCCTTCCTAAAGTCTATGAAAGAAATCTTTGTTTGGATTATTATTATTTTTACACTAACGAACTATGCAAAATTAATCATGAGGCATGGGTCTCTCACCCACACGGATAACTGTTGTAGCCTGAAAAAGTTCCAAAAAATCATCTACAACCGCATTTACACTGTTAAAATTCCAGTTATGCTTTTTTAATTATCTTTTCATTACTCACCAATCTTTTCACAATTAATGGATTTGAACCATCGATCTTCCCTGACTATGGGGATGCATTTTCCGACTATGCTATACTGTGAATTTATTTATTGTAACGACATCTTGCTCTGCCACCCATTACAATCATTATACACTGCTTGATTGTTAATGTCAACAATTATTATTTTATAATTGTGAAGTATTAAGAGATAATAAATATTTTTGGATATCTTGTTCTAAATCTTTCCTTTTGTTCCCTTGTGCAAGTATATGTATTAATTTATATTGTTTGTCCATACTCCATAATTCATGATGATACGTTTTTCCATCTTCATTTTTCTTTCTTAGGATTCTATATAGAGGATTTTCTTCTATGTATAATTTATAATCTTCTTTTAACCATTTATTAAACTTATCTAACCGTTCCTGAGAAAATACTGGGTTATCATGAGTATACCATTCTTCTATAGTAGAAGAATGTTTAGAACTATTACAACTATTACAAGATGGTATACAATTGTCTAACCCATTAGATCCTTTATCATCTGCATGTTCTCTATGTAAATCATGAGGTCTCACTATCCCACGATATTTTTTAAAATGTTTTTCAATTGAAAGTCCACAGAAAGCACAACAATTGTTGAAATAGTTCTTGCACAACCTCCATTCTTTTTCACTAATATAATGCATCTTTTCTTTTCGTTTCTCGGTATATATCTTTGATTTTTCTTTTCCCACTTCGCTTTTCAACCATTCTGCATGTTTACCTTTTAATCTTCTTATTTTAGAATGTTTTTTAGTACATTCTTTATCTTTTTTGTTTGTGTGATATGTGTTTTTTCTTTTTACTCTTCGTACTTCCTTGTCTGTATTAAAATATCTTTTCTGTACATCTTTAATATTACATAATTTACATCTGGAACTTAAATTATCACTACTTTGATTCCATTCATAGAAATTATCTAAATTCATGGGAAACCACTGTTCGCATTTAGTACATTGTTTATATTCAATTTCATCAATCATTTTATGACGCTTATTATAATTAAATTGATTTCTTTCTTCTCTTGTCAATTATAAATACTCCTTTTAATTTCCTATCATATTTGGATTCTAAGCTATTTTAATTGCATCATAATATCTATATATTATTCTTTCAAATATTGCTCTATTATGATCTATACAATCCCCTCCGAAGCATTCAATGAATTCTGAGCGTAAAAGAGTAATGATCTCATCTCTAGTGTAGTATTTTGAGTTGATGTAATATTCTTGTGTATCTTTTGCAATTCTGCTCAATTCATGAGTGTATACCTCTTTGTAGGGGATGTCACATTCATCTTTTTCATTGCCAAAAATAGATATGATATGACTTTCTATTACATCCAATAATACTAGTTTGCTCTTCATATTTAATATCATTCCTTTCAATATTGTGATTTATGGTATGTTAATTACCGAAATCAAACTTATTGCATATTACACAATATATATCGCTGAATGGTGGTGAAGTATAATCTATAGCACTTTTTCCATCTTCCCATTGATGGGTACATTGACTTTGAATATCTTTAAGTTGCTGTTTAAAATCAGATTCTAACTTTTCTCGTTGTTGTCTTCGCCATGATTCTAAATCTATGCGTTTTCTTTGTAATGGATGAAAATTTAAACTAGATAAAATAGACACTTACTCTACCTCTTTCGTTTTAATAATATCATCAAATTTGCGTATCAGTTTTTCATGCATTTTAGGATGCCTCATAGTTAATGTCTCTAAGTACCCTAAACCATTCCTTATAAATATCATTTCATCTTTAGTTAATTCTAGTTTTAATAGTTTTGACATTTGTAACTGCTCCCTCCAAATAGCATTTTTATTGTGGATTCAAATAATATTCCTTACCTAAAATACTCAAAGATTTCCTTCTTTGATATTCATCCCAACATTCTACACAACAGACAGGAACGCCTCTGTAATTAAAATCGTATTTAAAATTGATTCCACAGATACAACAAAACATTGGTTGTTTGGTGAATAATGCCATACTTTATCTCCTTCCTATCCTATAAAACAGTGGTTTGCTAGGATCTTATAATTGATTCAGCCAATCCACACTAATCTTATCACTTGCTTACAACATCCTATTGTAATATTCATTTATAATTCTCTCAAAAATTAAACAATCATGATTAATGCAATCTTCATTAAAAGCCAATATAAACTCTGCACGTAATAAAGTAGCAATTTCTTCGTTGGTAAATAGTTTACTATCAATATAATATTGAATTATTTCTGTAATTTCTTTTATTTCATGCACTCCATAATCTTCTTCGATATATTCATCATCCCAGATGTATTTTAAATTATTATTAATAGTCGATAACAACAATGACTTTCATCCCTTTCTTAATTGGACATAAAATATGAGTTCTAGTGTATTATGTAAACATCCAAACCTTTGCATCGCAACTATTACAAGTTATCCAAATTTGATCATGTTCACCAAGAATATCAAAACTTCCTAAATTATCTTCTGAGACATACCAACCATCACTTTCGCTATATGAACGCTCTTCTTTGTCTATTGGCCTAATTAGATTTACTTCATTTCCGCATGTGCTACAAATTATTTTAAACATTATTTAATCCTCCTCTTTGCTAGGATATTATCCATACTTTATTTGTTGTCTCAACTACAATAATATCTAGATCAAGCCAATGTTCCACATCAATGATATTTTCATGACTGAAAAATGACCCACCTTCATATACGATTAGTAATGGATTATCTAATGTTAATTCGGTTTTTGCCATATCTAATTTCTTATGTAGGTATTGAGGACAGACATCATTTCCAGTGGGTTTGTTTTTAATTGAAGTTATTTCCATATATTTATCCTTTCAAATGGTTTGAAATTCTTTTTTTATTGCCAAAATTTATACCACTTTTTCGTTTCAGTTTTAGTATTTAAGCTTTTATTACAATTCCTTAATTCTTCTATTTGAATCCTCAACTCTACTCTTTCAAGTTCTCGTTGTAGTTCTTCAATTTGATCGTCTATATCTTTTTTGATTTTATTTTTTTCTTCTATATTATCATCTAATTTTAAAACTTTATCGGTATAATAGATAATATTTCCATCATCAGTACCCTCTACTGATTCAACTATATTACCATTAAATTTCTCCCCAATATTTAATCTGTAATCTAGATCCTTTAATTCAAAATATGTTTCATATGTGATTTCTTCATTTGAAATAATATCTCCCCATCTTAACATTTCAATCTTATGTTTAATTTGACGAACTTCATAAGAATCAAAATTAATACGACTAAAATACCAATAATTAACTACGCAAAATTTATAATTTAATTTTATATTTTTACCTTTAACAATTATTTTCATAATAACATCCTTTCAAATCAGTTTTTCGAGGGACTATTTAATTAAACCCCTCTTTCATTTGTTCTTATTTCATTTCAAGAGTTAGAGACATGCCGTTCTTTTTTACCCATTGAAATTTTCCATCTTTATTCACCATAACATTTTGATCTCCAAATGAGATTGTAAACTTTCTTTCTTCCATAAATGAATTTATTTCATCTTCGCTAATTCCTTGAGAAAGCATTTTTTCTTTTATTGCATTATATATTTTATACATACCATCAATCCCTTCATTTATTATTCAGTATCTTCTAAATCTAATGTCTACCTTGCAAATTTATGAAAACAATCTGATAAATATTGAATCTTTCCATAAATTTAGTTGTTGCTAGGATTGCTTTTTACATTTGATTTAACCTTAATTGTAAATATACTCAATATTGCGGTTAATACTACATATGTCCAGAATCCATTAATATAAAATCCTAACAAATAATTATCAAGCAACCACAGTTTCACTGGAGTTAATACAATTGCCACAAAAAATAGAATTATAGTAGTTAAACACCCTATCCCTAAAGGGATTGTTAAAACAGAGGCAATCATAAGTAAACTAAACAAATATCCTATAGCGACCATAAGCAAAGTTGCAATAATCATAGTTTTTGTATCAGAGATAGATATATATTCTTTAAAATACTCGTTACCAACCCAGAACACTAAAAATGTTAATATTGCGTTTAATATATTTCTCATAACGCTCTCTCTCCTTTTATTTTTATAATCAATTCAATGGTTAATTTTAAGCCCAATTTATTTTTCTTTATATCGATTACAATCTTTAATAATCTGAATATTAATTTGTTTAATATGTTTGCAATAATTTTTTGGTTGTAATATGAATTGTTCAATATGTGATAATACAAAATAATGTCCTTTTTTATACCATTTTCCTAATCCAATGATCTTCAATGGATAATAAGGTAAATAAGTTATAAAATAGAATATCTGAGCAGGAATAACTACTAAAATTATAAACCACCAAGGGAAAGGATTAAAGAACATATTTTACACCTCCCTCCTTATTATCCTATGAAAGATTCGTTTCTTGGGGTTATCTCAACATCTTAAATCCACCCTTAACCAACCAATCTCTAACTTCTTTGACTTCTTCAATTGGTGTATTTTCTGGAACTAAAATACTATTAATGTGTGCATAGGTCGAAGAATCTCCACCTCCCATATATTCATCTGAGATAATTATATAAAGCCAAATCTTATCATTGAAGATTATAAAATATTCTTTTGTACTATCAGGTAAAGGCATATCAAAATCATAAGCACTTTCCTCTAAGTCTACTTCTTTATTAAGATAGTAAATGAAATCTTCAACTTCTTCTGGTTCACTTCTATATGGATCTAAATCACTAAATTCCTTTCTAATTACTTTAAAATAATCTGGCTCTTTTCTACCTGTATTAGATATAGAAATCATTTTTCCTTCTTTGTCTAGTTCTTTATGTTTATACCACACTGCACCTTTACCATTATATTTAGTTACTTTCATTATTACCTTCCCTTCATTTTCCTAATAATTTATTTCTTTTCTCTTGTAGCTCCAATATTTCATTAGAATATTCTTGTCCTAATACAATAAGTCCATTGCCATTCCAACATTTATCATCCATTAATATTTTTGCTTCAAACTCTTCTAATTCTAATAAATATTTTCAAGTTCTTCGATTCTTTTATGTAATGAATTCATATTAATTTTCTCCTTTCTATTCGAATAACCCCTGAACTTTCGAATTAATTTCTTTTTCTTCCCTAATTGTAAATATACTTATACTTGGATTTACTTTTAAAACATTTGCTAAAGTCGATGAATAGTATACTCTAAGAATTTCGCCATACATAATCATTTTTGATTTATTGGCAAGTTCGTTTACTAAATCCAAAGATTTTTTATTGTCTGAACCGATATTATCACCATCTGTTAAATGTAGAATATAGATATCTAAATCTTTATTATCAATAATATCAATAATTTCTAATGCTTTTTGATAAGCAGGAGAACACCTAGTTCCACCAGTTTCTTGTCCATCACTAAAATCTGCTAATTTATTAACTACAAAAGCCTCAGTATTATGTAAAATATAACAAACATCTAAATTTTTATAACTTACTGATAAAATATCAAATATCTGATTATAAATTTCAGAAGATATTTTTCTTTCCCATGTTCCCATAGACCCTGAACAATCTCTAATTGCGATTAGTAAAGATGGTTTATCGTTTGTCAGACTAAATTTATTAATAGTTTCTATGGCTTGTTCAATTTCTTTAATTTCCTCATTAATTATTTGAATTTCATTTCTTTTAGTTCTTAGCACATTAGTTAAATTAATAATTTGTTTATTTATCATATTATTTCTTCCTTCCTAAATAAAATATTATTTCATCCTTGTCTTTCTTCACATTTATCTTCAAATGCACAACCATTACATAACCACACTTTACAGTTTTCACAAAAACAAGATTCTGAAGTTAATGTATTGCCACAAATATCACATTGAAAATCATTTGGATCGCTCATTTTGATTCTCCTTTCATAAGATAAGTTGTATCATTGAAGGGGTTGTTACACCCCTTATTCTATTACAAATTTTTCATAATCTCATCAATCTCAAGTTCAACTTTCTTCTCATTAGAAAGTAATTGATGTAATTTAGATTCCATAACTTTCAACTTATTTTCTTCTTCTTTACGACTTACAAAATCTAATTTTGACTTAATATCAGTAATCCATTCCATAACATGATACCCTGAAATAACAAAATCAATTTCTAATTCTTTTGCAGATTTAGCATATGAATTTAGTTTTACTAATAGATAAGTTAATTGCTCTTTATTAAGGACTTGAATATTAACTCTTATGCTGTCTAGTTCAATTGAACAATTAGTAATTGGATTAAATTTCTGAGACTTTCCTAATTTGATTTTCTTACCCTCAATTTGTTTTTTGAGTTCCATAATTTTAAGATCATTTGTTTCAGTTTTCATTTTATTTCACCATCCTATAAATTTTTCCATTTTCTAAATACTCATTTTTATAAACAGGATTATATTTTTTAAATACATCTTCAATAGTACCTATATTATTATGAACATAAGAATTTGTTGATCTTACATAATCTCCTCTTAAATAATATAAGTTATATTCTTTATCAAATCTAATTTCTGCAATTACTTCTTCAAAATCTTTTTGTGATTTAATATTAAGAGTACGCCAGTTCTCGTCTAAATCAAGACTATTAACATATTCGATAAATTCCTCAAAAGTGTATTGAATATATTCATCTTTGCTTTTATCATATGGAGAATATTCAGTTTTACATTCAAGTTTCTCAAATAACTCTGCGTAATTTTCTACACAATTAGTTGAAATAGTATCTATAAACCTTTCTCCTAGTGATTTGATAGTTAAGATGCTTAAATATGATTCATCTCGATAATCTTTGGTTTCCCTAGCAAAGAAATGATGTTTACCTTTATTAACATCTTTCTTTACACTTTTATAACTCACACCTCCCCAATTAGTTCTTCCTTCGGGAATACTATCATATTCAGTGGTATGATAATCGAATCTGCCCATATAAACCCATTCTTCATTTGATTTAGTTTTATATGTAGCACCTAAGATTAATTCTTTTGCCTTAACATAACTATTTTTAAGAATCATTTCACTATATTCAGTAATCTCTTTATAGTCAGGTGAATCTACTGGCATTAACAATAAATCCTTGCCATCCCAACCATAGACAAATTCACCTTCCAAACCCTTACCTTTGATAGAACTAGCATTTTCAAGAATATAGAGTAAGTTCTCTATTGTGACTTCGAACTCAAAATTACGAGGATCGTATACCCTTACATACGCCTGTCTATGACTCCAATGGCTTGAATAGTCGCCTACTTTCTTATTTAATACAAATCCACTAGTTGGTTCATTGGTGAATTCTTGTGGTTCAATTTTATTATCCCTCCAACTATTCCAAGATGCTTCTTTTCTTAATTTACCTTTTTGATCAATGTAAATAACATAAGCTAGTTGACCTGTATATGTATCAGAACGTGTTTGATAACCTACTTTAATTGTTTTAGGCAAAAATATTGTAGTATTCAATTTTAGTTTGTCACTCCTTTATTTCATTATTATTTTCATCAACCAATTTTAAGAAACCACATTCACAACTAATTGTTACAATTTCATCTTTTACACTTACTTGTAATTTTGTGTCTTTCCAACTGCTTCCGCAATTCGGACATTTCTTATATTTTCTAGTGATATTGACAAATTTAAATGCATCCATTAAATATATCACCTCCCTTCATTCAATTAAATATGCAATTTCAAACTAATTAACAACTTCAATTCTTATTTTCTTGCCGTAAAATCTTCTACATATTTCATCCATTTCAAGATTGTCTACTATATACCTATCTCTACCCCAATCTGAATATTTAGTACGCAATTCACCTTCATAAAAAGTATTTAAATATGGCAATATTAATTTACTTTCGATGTAATTATAAAAAGTATTTACGGAATAATCTTCTTCCGAATCCACACTAAAATAAGGATCATCATCTTCAATAATATGTCCATTAGGTAAACTACCTTGCAATCCAATTTGAATAAATTTACTTATCCAACCATCACAATCTTCTACTCTTATATTAGCGTAACTTTGGGATATATTTAAGTTGTGTGTCTGTTTTAATTTAGATAGAGCTTCTTTATAATTTAAATTAATAATATCTTGTTCATTAATACATTCTGACTCATGACTTACACAATCATATCTCTCTTCAAATTCAACTCCACATTTCTCACACTTAAAAACTTCTTTAGGCATTTAATACTTCCTTTCTAATTTAGCATGAATTGTTCTTTTGATTTGGTTTTTATTTGAACCCTTTATCATAAATATCTTTTCTAACCCATGCCCACCTATGATCTCCTTGCCCACAATAGTATCCATACAATCCCGTCTCTGGAATAAGGCATCTAATATATTCATACCCATTCCATTTTGCTTTTCTATCATCCCATTCTTGTTGTGTATATTGATACTCTTCTGCCCAAAAACATTCTGAAGAACTAAACATTAATTTAATTCATCTCCTTTTATTTTATCTTACACAACCATTAGGGACTATACTAAAAGATAAATTATCAAACATCAAATCTTCTAATCGTAAAGTTTTAATAATTGTTGCCCCTTTTAAGATACTTATTGATTGCCCAATATTTCCTGAAATTTGATAATTGTATTTATGTATCTCATTCATTTCTTCTTCTGGTATAATTGCATCTAATCGTCCAATAGAATTAAGAAATTCAAATACCTCATGTTTATAAACTCTTACTTCACTCATTTGTTTATCCCCTTTATTTTATCATAAATCCATAATTTCATCGTGTTTTGTTATTTTCTGTTATCCAAGCCTACCGCCTATCTCAGTAGGCTTGGATTAATTATTTATGCCTATCTATTAAGCGAAATACAGAACAATGTCATCTGGATGCACAATTTTATCTGATTCATTTGATATAAATTGATGAGTATTAGAAATGATCAATTGCTTTTTATTTAATGTTGGCACATGACATACAGCCACCGACTCACCATTAATATTTAAAGAAAAACTCTTTTCATCTTTATGAACCATACCAGCCATAGGAGTTAATTTACTTAGGGCAAAATTTCCACATCTGATACTGACTAAATCTTTATCTCCAACATTCATATCACATATGTATTGATATAACACCCACTTAACATCGCCAAGATAATGTTTTGTATCTTTAATTCCCTCAAGTGATTTTAAAGCATCAAAAACAGATTGACATTCTTCTAAAGTACACCACTTATCAAACATTTTTATATTATGAGTATTTTGAAATTCTAACATATTAAATCTCTCCTTCTTTTATAGCTGTCGCTCGACATGCTTTTTGGAATTTATTTATATAAACACTCGATAGGAAAGTGTAGATACCATTATGTTAAATTATTTATGTATAGTTATATCGCTGTTTCGAGTGGAATAGGGTTTGATTTTATGTATTCATCGTAATATTGCCATTTGAGAGGTTCATTGGTGATTGGATGCTTCCCTGCAGACTTTCTTTTATTTAAACATACTAAACTGATATTTTTAAAAGAGGTATTGGTTTTTTCGCCAGCATCAGATAAGGAGTCGTACACTGTATTTGTGTTTATGCATATAACTTTTCGTTTATTAATTGGATTTCTTTTATATTCCTTTAACTCTATAGGGTTGTTTAACTTGTTATAATCTTCTAAATACATCCAATAATAACCACCTGAGATATTCCTTTCTCCACGACATACCAAACTAATATTGCTACAATTACATAATCTTTCTGCATCTGCAATCGATGGGTATATTACAAGTGTATTTAAGTTTATAACTTGTTTTTTAATAACATAACTGGATAAAATTTTACCTTTTTCTGTCATTTTAGCTTTATATATTTTTTTATGTCTTATCTTTCTTTTAAGAATTTTTTCATCAATATTTCCATTGATGTCTATATAATTCCAATCACGTCCACCAGCAGAAATACGATTGCCTCTACATACATCTCCAATATTTGTCCAATTGACCCCTGTTATTTTGCCAGCATCGTGTAAACTATTATATATTTCTTTTGTATTCATATCTATTACTTTTTTAGCACTTATAGGTATTTTACCATACATAGGATTTTTATTTCCTAATTTTTGTTGTCTAAGAGTATTTATTAACTCTTGTGTGTAAACAATATTGTTAGGTTTACCTTTATGTAAGTCACTTAGTTTCTTTTTATGTTCATCGGAAAATTTTTTACCTTTATTAACACCTTCTTTGCCTAACCAATAATTATTTAATGATATTTTCTTTTTGCTTTCTTCTGTATGTTTATAGCCACTACACCCATCCCCACCAGAAGTTAAATTATAACCATTTGGAGATACGGCATTAAGTTCTTTAATCCAATACTTTTCTTTTTCGTTTAACTCTTGTTCTGTATTTGCTACATCTATTACTTCCCATTTAAAATTTTCTTTACCATATTTTCTAATAGCATTGTAGAAATGATAGTTTAATTTCTTTTTAGTATTTACACTAGAAAGATGTTTCTTTTTTCTTATATCCATTGTATAAATAGTTTTACCTATGTATAATTTATTGTTTATTATATTAGTTGCTTTATAAATTACCATAATTCTCTCCTCCTGATCAGTGGAGGCGTAGCCACGCTCTACAACTTGCAAGTTCTCCACTAATTTATTTATTATTTGTTTTTATATACACTACCAATTCCAATCTTCTACAATATCTTGTTCTGCTTTTATTCGATTTTTGATTTGTACTGGTAATTCTTCAACTCTATTATCCCATTCATTTAATTTACTAAGTAAGTCAATAATTTGTTGACCACTCTTTTTATATGGATATTTACTATTTAATAATTTGTAGTATTTAAAATAAGTATTAAACCTAATAACTTTATCCATATTTCTCTCCACCCTATAAAAGTTAAATTTGATGGATTATGTATGTAATTTAGATAATCTACATTCTTCTAATTGTTTCTGTAATTCCGCTTTTGACACCATATCTCTATAATACTCACACTTAGTTGTAATAGTAAATGGTAAACCAAGCATATTTATATCTTTAATCTTACGCTCGACATCAATAGCATAAGGACGTAACCTACATAAATCAGTTATTTCACATTTTGCACAATCCATTTACTACCTCCTTTCTGCCAAATAAAATAATCCTTTTAAATGAAGTGTGGAACCCTAATACTTTCACGAATTCTTTCATATTCTTCTTCAGAAACTTCCATAAGTATTTCGTCAGAACCTCTTGCTTTAATATACTGTTGCAATTTTACTTTTTCTTTTTCTCCACCAATGCAAATCATTACATAATTATTAATTCTTGCAGAATATGTTACTAAAAATTTATCGCCTTTCATAATAATCATCCTTTCAATTAATCTCCTTAAATTAATCTTCTTCCTCTTCATTTATGTCCAAATAATAAGTTGTTTTAACTTCTTTCCTTTGAATAAGTTTAATAATATTCCCCAAATATTTATTATTAATTGTAAAATATAAATCTCCATAATCATCATCAATAGTTATTTCAAAATCATCTAACTCATAATTATTTGCTTTAATATTTAGAACAACAGATTCTTTTAATTCCTCAAGAGTTATGCGTCTTTGTTCAATATCATAGTATTTTTCATCAATTAGTTTACCTATAATATTTTTATATACAGTATTTTTGATATATTTTATAACAGTAGAAATATTATTTAAACCAAATAGATGTTCATTTATAATAAAATTTCTTCCTATTTCTTCGTAAGTATCAAATAAAGTAAAAAGATTTGAGAGTTGTTGTAGTAATAATTTTCTTTGAGTTAAAAATATCCTCATGGAAAATGTTCCAGAACCACCTCCTCGTTTATATCCTGCATCGCCTTTAAATGGTCTCATAGAACATAGCCTATAATTAAAACTCATATCTTCCTCAAAATAATGATCTAAATCAGATTTAAATTCATATAATTGTTGTTTTTCTATTGATCTAAAATGATTATATATTTCACTAATAAAACCTATGTAATTCATATTATTTAATTCTTCTGATGTATACAATTTACTATCTGGCAAATCTTTTAATTCACTATTATAATCTATAGATATTTCAAGTTCATATCCTTTATCTATAGATTCTTTAATAGTTTGTAATATTTCATTTAATTCTACATCTTTTTTATTCATAATAATCATCCTTTTCATATTTTACATTCAATTAATTCTTAACTAACCCCATATACTTTACCATATTACTTCTAAACTCTACAACTAAGCTCATCAAATCGCTTTTCATCTGCTCTTCTGCTTTTTCTAATACATCTCTAGAACATCCTTCTGTGATACCATATATTTTCTTTAAAGCCTTTTGCAATAATTCAGTATCCTCATCCGTCGATCCATATCCATCAACATACACATCGCTTTCAAGTAATGCACCATAAAGTAAGATATCAGTTTTTGTCATTGTTTTATCATCCTTTCTTTCTATAATTAAATACTCTTATACCATTCGCTTAAAGCTAGTGAAAATTCTTGCTCTTTATTATTAAGATATGTTCCATCTTGAAAAAGCTTTTCCATTAACTCTGCTTTGAGTTCAAAAGATGCATTTAGAAATCTTTCAAATAGTTTTTGTTTATCTTCTTGAGAGTAAATAGTTTCTGAATCCATTTTAGATATTCCTCCTCTCCTTATTAATCTTTATGAACGCTTAATAAACCATTTTCACAATCATTGTATCTTGGGCAAGAATCTTCTGTACAAACTTCAGAAGCACATTTAACTTGATTATCTTCTATCCATACTCTAACCACATAGAATTTAGATTCTGTACGTGTAAAACTCATTTTAATTTTACTCCTTTCTTTGCTTGAAATTTTTACATTCTATTATTGGAAGAGATAACGCATCATTATCGTTTTTACCATCAGGAGCAAATTCACACAAATACCAATCATAAAATATCCAATTATCACACTTTCTACATATAGAACCGATAAGTCCTTCGTCTATCCAGAAACTCATTTAGATTCATTCCTTTCATTTAAAAGTTTTATTTAATAATTTTAAATAATGTCTCAATATGTATATCTAAATCCTTTTTCTTTTTACCAGTAGCAAGGACTTCGATTGTATTTCTTTTCTCATCCACAGACCATAATTGATAAAAATATGTAGTCAATCCTTCTATTCTTTTTCTTTTGACTTTATAAGGAGGTTTATCTTCGATAAATTCTTTATGCCCTTCATCCAACCACCATCTAATAAATGATAACATTTCTTTATCGAAATAGTCTTGCTTTCTATACCATTCTTCCATATTGCTTGTATGTTTGCCACAATTACATCGTCTACAAGCAGGAATAGCATTACTTAAATCATTATAACCTTCGGGATCGGAATGTTCTTTATGTAATACTTGACCATGTATAACAAGATGATCTTTTTCAGAAATACTACAATATGCACAACTATAATCAAATATACTCAAACAACTACGCCATTCTTCTTCTGAAATATCGTGGTCGCGATGATTGGCTGTATATATTCTTACTTTATCTGGATTGTTTTTTACCCATATCTTATAATCACTAATTACTTTATCTTTATGTTCTTTATTATAAGCTTTTGCTCTAGTATTATAAATTTCTTTATGTCTATAATAATGATCTTGAATACTTTTTCTTGCTCTTTCAACATTTAAAAGTCTGTGTGCTATTGATTTTGCAGTAAGACAAATTTTACATCCCGAAGAATATCCCAGTTCGGGTTTCTTTTTATTTATCATATAGAAATTATCATAATTTTCTTCTAACCAATTCTCACATATTGTACATCTTCTTTCTACTATTCCTTGATTATTAATCCTATGATTTAATTTATACATCTCATGCGTATTTATTACTTTAATACTCTGTTGTTTCGGTGTCTTATTCTTTATTTTTGTATCTTTAAATATTTTTGCTTGATTATCGTCTTTTACTTTTCCTCTCTTAAAGTTTCCATATTGCGTGTGAATGCAATTTCCACTAACTAGAAATTTTACTATTACATTATCACAATTTTGATAATCAACAATTTCCATTTCTTTTCCTTCTTTATTGAATCCTACTTCTCCAACTCTATTATTTAAACTTGCCAAACTATTCTCATTCTCCTTTTGTTTTATATATTAGGTATATGTGAGCAATTGACAAAATTTTGCATGATTTTATTATCAATTGCTCACATATTTTCCTATTGTTTGTTAATCATAACTAAAAATTCATCTTCTTGTAATACTTTAATTCCTGCATCTAACGCCTTCTGAGTTTTTGATGAACCTTTTAATTTCCCTACTACTAAAAAATCTAAAGACTTATTAAAACCATTTGCGAATTCTCCACCTAGACTTTCAACAATGCTTTTAAGTTCTTCCTTCTTATGCGATTCAAACGTTCCTGTACAGTAAAGTTTGAGTCCATTGAGTACGCTATCCACATTAACCACTTCCTTCTTTTCTTCTTTAATAATATTCACACATTCCAACAACTCCAAAAACATATTCATATTTTCTTCGTTTTGGAAATATTCATAAATTGAAGTTGCAGTAATATCCCCGAAATCATTAATGTTTACAAAGTTCATATATGATTTTGTTGCTTTTAAGAATAAATCAATGTCATTATTAAAATGTTTAGTAAGTCTCTTTGATGATCCAAAACCAACATTTTTTATGCCAAGGGATGCAATCAATGAAGTCATACTTATTTGTTTTGATTTTTCTAAAGCAGTCATTAAATTGTTAAAAGATTTAACCCCAAATCCACTAAGTTTTACTAATTCTTTCTTATGTTCTTCCAATTTAAAGATGTCCATGTAATTCTCAATAAACCCTTTATCAATGAACATTTCTAAAGTTGCTTCACCAAGATCACCAATATTAAAACATTGCTTGCTCACAAAATGTTTAAGTTTCTGTGTTAATTTAGCTTCACAATCAGGATTAAGACAAAACAAGTCGTGAGTTTTTACAACCAATTTAACTTCTACATCACCACCACAGGTAGGACATTTTGTAGGCAATTGTTCTGTGTTACTTCTGGTGATATTATTCTCAATGGCAGGGATAATTTTGTTTCTCTTCGTTATTTCAATGACATCATCCTTTCCAAGTTTTAAATCCCAAAATCTATTTAAGTTATGTGTTGTTGCTCTGGATACTTCTGACCCTTCAATATTGACAGGTTGGAAGATTCCAGTGCCTATGATTTTACCGAACCTACTTGTATTCCATTCTGTGTATAAATATTTCGTCTTAAACCATGAGTCTTCGAATTTAAAAGAAACAGAATGCTTTGGATGGTGAGCCACTTGCCCTAAAGACAATCCATATTCTATATCATTAAACGATAAAACGAGGCCATCAATTGGAAAATCGAGAATAGGAATATCTTCTATAATTTTATTCATTGTTTCTTCAATATTATTTTTTGTAACCATCCAATATTGTACAACATAGAATCCTTGTGATTTCAACCACTCTAATTGCTCTTGTTTTGTTTTGAATTTATTTCCTTTGATAATATTAAATGCACAAAATTCTATATTGCGTTCTTTGCATATTTTGCTATTTAATAAACCCGTAGATCCATTTGCTAAGTTCCTTGGATTTGCATATTTATCATCTTGATTTAATATTTTTGAATTAATTTCATTGAATGAAGAATATTTCATGAAATTCTCACCAACGACTATAATATCATCGTTGTCATCAATGCTTAGTGGAATATTTTTTATGCTATGTACGTTGTGCGAAATATCTTCACCAATGTTTGTTTCAGAATCACCCCTAGTAACTAATTGTTTAAATTCCTTTTTATAATGTACAGCCCCAGTACCACCATCCATTTTTAACATTAATACACCTTGTTTATCCCCTAACCATTTTACTAGTTTAGGAATTTCTTTGACTTTTCCTAAAGATAAGAGTGGGATTTCATGTTTAACTTTTGGCAAATCTGACACCACAGGATATCCAGCTCTTTGAGTAGGAGAATCACTCATAACTACTCCTAATTGTTGTTCTAAGGACTCTAATTCATCAAAGAGTAGATTGTATTCTCTATTCTCCATAATTGGTTTATTCAGGTTATAATAGGCATTACAGGCGATATTAAGTTGTGTTACTAATTCTTTAATCCGATCTACATTATTCATTTATTTATCCTTCTTTCTTAAATTTATATCTCTTTTGTACTACCTTAATAATAACACAAAAGAGATATTCTGTCAAATAATTTTATTTATTGATTTATACCTAACTAATCCTTAACAATCTTCTTACTCAAACATTTCCTACCATCCCGATATCCAATCACAAATCCTAATTTTCTTAATCCGTGTTCATATACATCCCTACGTCTATTATCTGTCCAATAAACACTAATAAAATCTCCATCTTTACAATAAACTGATTTCTCAAACTCAATTATTTGATTCTTGCCCCATAGCAAACCTTCCAATCCACATTTACCAGTTTCATGATCGGTTAGAATATCTTTTTCACCTAATATCAATTGCCTGAGATGCTTTTTCTTATTAGCAATTGCTAATAGTATTACATATTCATTAGATTTGCTTTGCTCATGTTTCCAAAAATATATTCCTATGGTTTGATTATTTTTAAGTTTATGTGTTTTGTAAAGACCATAAATATGTTTGTCTTCATCGAATTTTATTCTTTCAAAGTCATCCATATAATCTCCTTTCTTATGGCATAAAATCACAAACTTATCCTATTGTTTAATTCCGCCAATTGCTAGATAAATTACCCATACTAATATCAAAACAACTTGCAATATATTTATTATCAATATACAAATGATCAACACTCAATTTTTCTTTTAAACATTTCTCTTCCTTCTCAATTTCATCAATAAAACTATCCCAATTATCACTTATAAACTTGATAAATCCTTCATCATTGCCCCTTTCCCTAAAACGCCTTATCCATTCATCCTTCATGCTCTTATCTGGGTAAACCATGAAGAAATTAATATTATTCTTATTTAATGCTTTTCTCACAATATCGTGACTTGATACAAAGATAACATCTACTTTGCCAATATTATCCTTAATATGTTTGATATAATTTGTAGGAAAGTTAGGATCTCTTTCTTTTGTATTTTCTCCATTTTCATCTTTAATCCAACTAAAATTACTCGAATCAGAATCTAACATTGCAAATGGTTTGCCATTATAATTATTGAACATGTAGGACTTGCCACAGGCAGGAAATGCACTTACTATGATTGTTGGTTTGTATCTTGTGTTTATAGATTCACAAATTTTATTCCATTCTTTTGTAGGCATAATACACATAATTTTAAATCTCCTTTATTACTTATAATCCTTTAAAACTTCTCTTTCCTAGTATCTCAATGATCAATCGTAATCTTACCCAATTTCACACAATGTTCACATCTACAAATTTTCCATCTATAGTAGTCCTCTGCTCCCATTAAACAATAATAAGGTTTTTTAGAATCATGATTCATATTATTAAATATGTGCCCATTTTTATGATTCAATTGTTTCTTCCTATCTACATAATCTCTAAAACTTTCTTCAACTTCCGAATTTGTATCAAATTGATTATAAGTATAATGATTAAACCAATTGCAACACCAAGTTTCATCTTCTACAAATTTATATTCAGCATTCTTAAATACAACTCCATTATGTTTTGCTAATATACCAAGTTTAAACTCTTGTAATTCATTTTCTAATTGACTAGCAGATGGATTATCTTTGTACATAATTGAATATCCTGTGCCATTGTTTTCAAAATCATCTTGATCCCAAGTTGCATAAAATTTGTAGATTGGAAATTTATTTTCCATCATTTAATTATCAATCCCTTCCACGTTATAATCACCATATCCCATATTTTCATCTGATAAACACTTCTTACTAACTGGATACCCTAACTCTTTTAATAATCTAATCCAATCTTCATTAGAAATTCTATGCCCTTCTCGTATAAAATCTTCACCTAGATTTACCTGCAATACTTCCCAGTCACCAGATTTACAAGTAATCAATTCAATTAATGGTTTAATCATATTAATACTTCATTCCTTTCCCATACAATACATTATTTAATTGATCATTAATCTCTCACTTTAAACAAATACTTAATACCATCTCTAATCGTCATTCCATTTTCCAAAGAATATTGAGTAATCATATCTTCATTATTCTTCATAAATTTAAATACCTCTCCCTCATCTTCAAACCATAATTCAGCATCTTGCCAATTATAAGGATTTAATTTTATCAATTAATTCGCTCCAATCCTCAACATTGTTTTCAAAAACTTCTTCAAATAACTTACATTTTCTAATTAAATCATCTCTAGATTTTTTAATATTCTCAAGCAGATTACACTCAGAACTTACATCAATTCTGTATGTAGTTTCTAAGCAAATTGGATAGAAATAGTCCGTATTGTAACTACCACAAGTTTCACCTATACATTTCATTATTATTAATTTTCCTTTCCATCATTCTTAGCATGATAAACAATCACTTTGTCTAAAGCACATTTATAATGATTTAATTCTTTTTCCATTTGTGAAATCTTATCTGGTAAAGAGCATTTTAATTCATTGCTATCTACTGCAAAAACAAAAGCGTCGAGTATGTTACAGAATCCACAATTATTTGAAAAATATGATAAACCGCAGTTTTCTTTTATACATTTCATTATTTTTTCACTCCATTATATTTATTATTCCATTCTGAAATAAGTATCGCAAAATTTACAAAACCAACATGCAAAATCAACTGTCTTCTCAACTTCTATTATTTTTGCTGAACAAAATGGGCAGATATCACTCCATAGAATATCTTGCTGATGTTCATTAAGTTGAAATGTGTAAATTAATCTACTCATATTGTTTCTGCTCCTCTCTTATCATATCTCCATATTCTTTAAGCATAATTTTCAATTCTTCTAATGCCACATTTTCTTCTAATTTTTCAAGTTGCAATTCCATTTTGTCAAGATCACAACCATCAAAGAAACTTCTAAAATCATCCTCTGACATTGTTCCATGGTCTATGCATTGATAAGCAACTTCTGTCAATCCTAATAAAATTACAATATCTCTGTTTTTTATTTAATTTTCCTTCTTTCTTCTTGTATAATAATTTACATTATGGATATATTACTATCGTCAACTAAAACGTTCTCGTCCTACATCAAACCTTGCCTTCTGGCAGGGTCTTTTTATTCCACAGATTTAAATTAATTTAAACAATAATACAATTGGTATAGCAAATAATGCTAATATTCCTCCGAAAATTATTGTGTATATTAATCCAACAACCACATATCCGAATAATTTAATAAGTATTGATAATGCTTTAAATAATTTACTTTGTATACTTAGTTTAAATAATAATAATTTCCATTTTATTTCCATTAATATTATCCCTCTTTCTCTTAAATTATATTAAACACAACCTGCTCATGCCCCAAACCTAAGACCAATCCCTCAATATCTTCTTGCAAATTAATCATAGCATCATCAAACAATTTCCTATCTTTACCAATTGTATTAACAACATTTTGCTGTGCTTGCATAGATAATATTTGAGTGTCAGATGGACTAAATTGATCGAATAGAAACATTGTATTTCCATCTGTAATTTTAGAGTTTTGAGTGTTTTGTTCAATATATAATAATTGGACTCGATTCTTTGGGATGCTTATGTATACTTTCCCATCTTCGATTTTCAGAACTTTTATGTATTCAAGACTGTTGATTCCAATTCCAAAATTATATTCGAAGTCAAGAGTGATTTCTCTTAAAGTGAACTTATCAAAGAATTTATCTTTATTAGTTATTTTGCTAAAATAATTGTATTTACCTTTTAATGATGTAATTTCACCTACTTTTCTTAATTCATTTTGGATTAGAGTTGGGTCTTGCATCTTCTTTAATTCTGCTGTTCTTTCAATATCTTTTTGATAATCTCTTAGTTGCACTTGTTCAACTGGTATAGGTTTTGGTATAGATAGATTGTGATATTTCATATAAATATTTGTAGCAAATAAAGTTCCTAATATTGTTAAAGCAATAATTGTTGGTTTTTTCATTCAACTCACTTCCTAGATTTTATTTTATGATTTAATTAATCATTGTTAGGCATAGGCCCACGATGTAACTTAACCCAATCAGGCTTATATCTTTCAAGCAATTTAAACATATTGTCTCTTCCTACTCCATCTGCTGTATGAAGAAATATTTGTTTAGGATAAATATTTGGATTATATTGTCCTAATTCAATAAGATATTTTACAAAATCATATCCAGTTGGCTCATTTTCGCCTAAATCGTGATCCAAACTAATAATGTTCACCTCTTGATCTAATTCTTTTAATTCGTCAAGTTTATAAATTAATTGACTTACTGTTTTTACTAATATAAACCCATCTGGGCAATCGCGCAAATCGTCAAGATATAGTGATATCATTTATTTTCTCCCCTTTCTATAATTTCCAATCAGAAATCTTATCCTTAACCATATCTTTTAATTTTTCATAAACCATTTCATGAACTGCTCCATTGTCTAAAAGTTGATAGCTTACACTTTCTGATATTGCTTCAGGTAATAGTTTGTCAATTTCCATTTCAATTATTTGTTGAATATTTTCATTAGACATTTTACTGCGAACAATGTCTTTTATGATTTGAGTTAGTCCTTTTTCTTGAATTACAGTTTCAATTTCATCTTTAATGACTTGTTCTAACATTTTATTTTCCTTCTTTCTTAAATTTTGATAATTTCATTTTCTTTAGTTAACCAAGCAATTTCCATATCTAAATATTCTTCTTCTGGGACAATATAATAGAATTTTTTACCTAATTTTTCAGGCGTTCTATTTTTACTTTCTGCTTTTAATATTAAAATATCTTGATAAAATTTAGATGATAAAAACATTCCTCCAATACCAATACATAACCCAATGGCAATCCCCTCTAATATCATATAATTACTCCCTTATTCCCATTAGAATAAACCATAGATTTTATCTACCAATCTTTATGTTCAAAGATAAACTTACTAGGTAATATTTCTAATATTCTCCCCATTTCTTCCGAAGTAATTTCAATATTATCTTTATCTGTATTATAAAAATACCACCAAAATGATTCTAAAAATTCATCAATTTCAATCCAAGTCACTAAATCTGGTTCTAATAAAATATTGAAATAATCATTATATTTATTTAATACATTTAATATAGAATTTATTAAATCTTCGTTATTAACTTTTAAAGTGTAAAATAATCTACTTTTGCACGATGTAGAGGTTAGGAAATCAGCATTGGTATAATAATAAGGTTTAAATCCTTTATTTAATAATTTCTTATACATATTTTTCATCCTTTCAAATAGTCATTTTAATAACTTTGTTCCAATTACTTTCTTCTAATATGCCAACTATAATTATCTGAAAGACATTCCAATTCCTCATCCCCTTCTAAACGGCATCTTTTTAATTTCCTATCACTGTTTTTACAGTTTATGCAATTATCAATAATTCTCGCATTAAATAAATCATCTTTTAAACTCTCAATAGTATCAAACAAATCTCTAACCATTTCCATTGCTCCATCTACAAAATTAAATGAACCATATTTATTACATGCACTAATTAAATTACAGCAAGGATTTTTTGGAGTACATTCCATACAATTATCATTATATTCTTCGTCTAATTGACCAAGAATCAAAACCTTTAATTTGATTAATTCCTCATTGCTTAATATCATAATTAATTTGCCAACTCCTTCTTTACAATTTCACTAGCAATTTTACCGTCATAAGTCCCACCATAGGAGTTCTTCAGTACAGACATAACTTTGCCCATTTGCACTTCTGAATTAATATCTTTCAATGCTTCAATAATATCTCTAACAACATTTTCTAACTCCTCTCTACTCATTTTCTGAGGCAAATACTTACTTAAAACTAAAATCTCAGAAACAATATTACTTGTATTCTTATTATTTTTCAAAAGAATTGTTTGAATCTCATTTGCATTTTTAATAAATTTCTCAATGACTTGCAACACTTCTGCATCTGTAGATTGTCTATTTCCAAGGTTTTTACCTATCATAGAGGCTTCAGAATATAGGGTTGTTAATAATGTTGCAGTATCAATTTTACGAGCCTTGCGTGCGATAAGAGCATCTGATTTAATTTGATTGATTAACATTTATTTCACTCCTTCTTTCTAATTTTTATAATTATCAAAATCATTTGATATGGAATTGGAATATTGTTTAACAATTAAAATTCCTTTACCATATTCGGTTCCATAACAACGATAATTAATAGAGACTCCAAAATTATTCTTTTTCAAAGTAAGATTAATATCTGAAATCTTTCTACCATATTCATAAGTCCTAATTTCTGCTTTTGCATATCCTAAAACTGGTATTAAAAATTCACAGATTTTATTTAGTTTCTCTGTGCCATCATCTCCTTCTTCACTTTCAACACTCATATTAAAATTCAACCCATCATTAGTAGGATATAATTTGAGTGCATTAAAGAATGCTGTAGCAATTTCTTTTTCTATTTCTGCTTGATCTACTGCCTTCTTATTTTTCTCATCAAGATATTGTGGATTCTTCTCTAGATAATGTTTACATTCTCTGACACCAAATTTAGTTTCTTCATAAAAGTACACATCTGCTTTGTTAATATAATGCATATCATCTAATAAAGAGTATTGTAATTTATATGCTTGAGAGTGTAATTCTTGTTTTACTTCTACGACTTTAGCATTTACTACGCAGATATTACTTTTAACACAATTATCACATTTATTTTTATACATTTTATCTTCTCTCCCTTTCAGTTAGATATCCAATTCACTGTAACAAATCAACCAATATTATCCTATGTTCTAAAATAAAATCCAATATATCTTGATAATAAACATCTTCTGGACAATTTTCACTAACAAATTTAAGCAATTCTTTATCAATATCTTCGATAATTTGATATTCTCCCTTATAAACTTTTACTGATCCATTTTCATCATTAAAACATACTCCAATAGAACCATCATCATATACTCTATCATCTTCGACTGTATAAACCTTACCAATATATTTACTAATATCTGAGGCAGTACTACTAGATGGAGCATTTGCGATAATTTTTACTTTCATTATTTTCTCTCCTTTGTTTTTTTTATTAAAATTAACATTATGCTCTACATTATGACTACTTTACTAATCTCAAAATATTAGTATGTAATGGTTTCCTATTTTCTATTGCATCTGAAATTTCTTCATACTCTAAAAAATCCTCATCGTAAAAATTATTGTACGGATCTTCTTCGTCATAATCCCATTCGTTTGTTTCTTTCCATACTTCAAATGCCCCTTGATGTAAATCATGGTTGTTATCGTATTTTGATATAAATGATTTATCAATCATAAAATTTTCGGGAACAATTTTAAATGTTTTAACAAATTTAATTAAACATATTTCACACATTTGCGCTTTCCATGAATTATTATTATCAAATATGCTATTATAACCAAATGAAAAATTAAGTTGCTGAATTGAATCTAATTTATCTTGTTCAACTGGTTTACCGCAACAGTTGCAAATAACGCCTACGATGACTTGCTCTGTTCTTGTAATCTCTACACTTTTTGTTATAATCATTAAATCCACACTCTTTTCTAATTAATTTATACTTTATAAGATTATACGAATAAGAATTATAAATTAAGGGTGTATTGGAAAGTTTTATGAAAATATTTTATGTCTTCTTTTATGTATCACTATCGATTAATAAGTTCTCGTTCATTTATATGTTCTACTATTACAAAAGAATTATCAAAAGTTATTTTAAACTTGAAATCATCTGGTTTATTTTTACCAAATCTTTTTATCATTTCCTTCTTTAGTTCATCTTGTTTTCTAAGTCTATCTCTGAATCCATCAAACTGAACATATACATAATCTCTCATAATATTAAACATCTCCTTAAATTTTATTTTTATATTTTACTAATTTGTTCACATGATTATGCTAATTTTCTAAAATTGTTACTGTAGCATATCCAATACCGAAATCAATTGATTTTTTACTCGGGTTACTACTATGAAAATCTCCCAGAAACAAATCCACTCTATTTCCAATTATTCCTGAACCTGTATCTACTGTTGTATAATTGTCTGAATATTTCTTATGTTTATGATCTATAAATGTCAATTTTACTTTTTTATTTAATGGAATTACTCTAGTATCAACTGATATGAATCTAGCACCAGTATTTTCCCATGACTTATTTTTTAAGTTTGTACCATTTTTTGTAATACCAAAACCACTTTCTCCTCTTGATTTGGTGCATGATTGGACAGATAAATCATAACTAGTCACTTTAAATATGGATTTATCTTCTTCGCTAATTATCTCTTTCTTAGTAGGAGTCACTATGTATTGCTTTCTTAGTTCTTTCAAAACATTAGCATCACTTCCTTTGTAATTATTAATATGATTTGATCCCATACTACTTATGATAATAAAAGCACTAAGTAAAATACTAAGTTTTCTCATTTTGTAACTTCTCTTTTCTGTCAAGTTTTATTTTGGGTTTTATAGATTAAGAGAAAGGGGATTAAATCCCCACTTCTACCATTGCTCTGTAATCCATCAAAATACTTTTAATTCCTATGGAATCAACCACTGGATGATCTATTTCTATTTCATTGATCACTATGTGTTTAAATGGGCAAGTTTTAACAATGCCTAGTTTAACTTCACTTCTTGAAACTTCTAACATATTAACTCTTTCAATATGGAATGCAATCCCAAATTTTATTTTTATTCCCTTTTCTTGGAGAAGATTTAATTCATTTTTGGCATCCAATTCATCTGTATATGTATAATATCCATTCGAAAGCGTTTCAGAATAAGAATATATATATCTCCTAATTTGTTTGTCATATGAGATTGAGTTAACTCCTACAAAATTTCCTCTACTATCTTTTAATACAAATACTTCTAATTCTGTCATTAATTCAACTGCCCCCTTTATATTTTTTAGTGAAACCAAATGCTTGTTCCTTTCTGAGCATATTTTAGGAACATATATTCTCCCTTTGCCCAATTACATTATCCCACTTTGTCCATCCAATTGCAAAACAAAAATTATATGCATATAACCATTCTTTCGACAAAATAATTTTAAATTAGATTTAATTATTTTTATACTCTCATGTATTTTAAGTTTAGACTGATATAATTGGGTCTACAGTCCCATCACTTAGGGACTGTAGACTTAGTTTGTGTTTGCTTATAAGTCTCATACATTTCTTTTAATCCTTGCCAACCCCTTTCATCCAATTCTAAGTCTTTAAATAATTGCTTAAAATCTTCAGATTTTAATTCACCAAGTTCTATTTCTTTTTGTAAACATCTGTCAAGCATACCGGATTGAAATATAAGAGTTGGATTTAAAAATTTAATACCTGTATAAGTTCTAAAGTTTTTAAATCTCGAACTTATATTTCCAACAGTAATTTTTTCATCATTGTCACTACTTTTCCTGTCAAGTGTTCTAAGAATATATGGAGTATCTTTAACAGGCATAATAGCAAATCTTCCGGTATCTTCTCCATTTGATTTATGATAAGTGTCTTCAATGCAAGCCATTCGCAATATTTCCATAGTCCTTGGATCTACAGTTATAGGTCTTGGTCGAGGATTTTTAATTTTGTCATCTGGATCTCTAGTTATAATAACTATATTTGATTCAGGGTCTAGATCACTCATTTTTAGATTTCTTAATTCTTCATAGGTGTGTCCTTTTATTGTTCTGCCTCTGATATTTTCATATAATGATGCCATTAATGCTTTATCGACATAATTATACAATCCGTCACAATAATCATACATTTGTTCTCTAGTGATATAGGAATTTCTCTGAGCTACTTGATGGATATATTTTGGTAAATCTTCTTTTTTATCAACTAATTTCAATACGTTCATTGAACTGTAATTGTTAAATAAACACCAATCAAGATATTGCATGATAATTGTATAAGATACACCTAATGATTTAAGAGATTTCTTTTTCATTCCAATTAGTAATTCTTTTACTTCCTCGTAACTAAATTTGCTCAAATCTTTGTTTTTTTCATGCTCGAATCTACTAACACTTTTTAAGATAGAGGTATTTGTCACTCTAGTGCTTTCATTAGGATATTTCTCATCAAGAAAACGATTTTTCAATTCTTCGTTAAATAAAGTTCTTTCAATAGTTAATGACATTATGATACCTCCTTCTGAAGTTGATAAACAACATCTTTAAAATAATCAGAAATCTTTTTAAATGTAGATAAATTTACATGATTTTCGATTCCAATTTTTTTCCAAATTTTATTTGATTTATCGAAATCTAAAGAGTTTAATACTTTTACTAATCTAGGTTTCCAGTCATCACCATATTCTTGTCTTAATAAATCTCCTAAAATAATATACCCCATAAACATGTTGTTATGTGCAAGATATGAATTTTCTTTGGTATTAGATAATTCTGTTTTAAACTTTGAATAATTGAGTCCAATAATATTATTGAACAACTCTACAATATCATTTTCAACTTGTGCGGTTCTAATAACTGGCTCCTCTTTAAGATCATAAAGAAATTCAATGGATTTTGATAAAGTATCAAATGTCATTAATTTGTTTTCAATAATCAATTCCTTTTCATTTAAGGCTATACGATTAAACATTTCGTTTGCCCTTTGTCTAGAATTAATAGCTTTTGCTACTTCCATATTTGGATTGGCTGTATTTTTAAAATCAACCCATTCAGTTTCAATTTGTGTACTTTTACTTTCTTGTCGAATTATTTCATTGGCACGCTCTTCTGTAACGTGGTGAATATAAATTGATGTAACCCTATCTATGTCATTCTTAATTTCAACAGTTTTTAACATGCCACAGGTTCTATTTGCACCATCAATTATGTCTACTAACGTAGACGCATTATCTGGTTCAATTAATAACGTTCTAGTTTTAAGATCATACTTAAACTTTTCTTGTCCATTTATTTTGCGAATGTTCCACATAATAGCATTAGTGCAAAAAGAACCATCTATCATTGACTCTGTAATTTCTGATACCTTTTTGCTGTCAATATTAATAGATTCAACAATTCTGTTTCCACTTCGTCTTTTTAAAAGTTGTCTTTGAGTATTTGGATTATATGTTAATAGTCCATTACCCATATAAAGATTAATATTTTGATAAGTTTCCTTTGTACATAACCATTGACTATCATCTATTTGATCGACATTATGAAGTAAAATATACTTAACTTTTTCTTTATCAAGTTTTTTGTAATAATCAGCAGAAGACAATTCAATCTCTGTAAAGAACTCATCTGGATTTATTTCTGTTCGGTGAGTGTATCCATAAAGATATTTTGTAAATAAACATAGTTCAATTTCTTCAACATAAACCAAAGGAATTGCTTTAGTGAATATACCTGTAGTTCTGCCCCTCGGTATACCTCTTTCTAATAATTTGCCTATGACTTGCTCTTGAATTTGATTGTCATTTGAATAATCTTCAATGACTAAATTAAGAATATCCTCAAGAATTTGACGATCTTGTTTCATAATATTTATTCCTCCTTTTGACATATCAGCAACAAGTTATGTTGCTATGTATTGGTTAATAATACGCAATGCTATTATAATATATAATATGCCAATACGTCAAGAAGAATGCCTGATTAGTTTTATTATTTATGATTATATCATTATAACATTATTGATTGCATAATGTCAAATAATTTATTTTATACACTTGATTATCATATCTCTCACCTTAATTAATCATATTCTCATAATCTTGATTCCCAACATTTTCACAAACCATTTGTGCTGTTTTTTCTTTGCATAAATAATGATTAATTACCATTAGTAACCATGTTAAAAATATTACTGGAATAGATGTTATTATAACAATAGCAATTAGTTCATCAATAAATTGTAATTTAATTATAATGCTATTGTTTTCTACTAATTTGTTCATATAATTTACCACTAGAACTCTAGTTGACAATACTAACAACAAACCACTAATAATAAATTTATTTCTGATAACCGAACTAAATAGATTAATTTTTACTTTGCTGTTTTTTCTAACTAGAATTAAGGAAACAATACATAGATGCAAAATTTTGATTGGAATGGCCCATAAGATATTGTACATGACATTATCATTAAAAAAACTATATGGCTTATCTAATAACGATAATAGAAGTGGACAGTATGCGTATTCTATTATTCCTACAATGACGAAGCTTCCGACTGTATAGATTGCTGTTTTAAATATTAATGATATGTTTATGTCAAAACTGTTTGTGATGACTATGTATTCCATTAAGATTATCATTAGAAACATAATTGATAATATAGAATTTTGTTTTGGTACTATGATAATATACTTGAAGATATTTGCCATTATTGCTACTGGTAATGCTGTGAGCATAATCCATGTTAGACTACGTTTCCACATTAAAATATCTAGTAGATCATTAATTTTTAAAAGTGATAATGCGATGATTACAATGAACATTTGTTCAGGGAGGCCAACAAATATGGTGTTTAGGATGGCATTTGTTATGGATTGCATATGGGTGTTCACTCCTTTTTATTTTATTTTTGAATCTAGCGCAGAATAAACAATTTGCCCTATTCTGCTTATACTAAATAATTCTAATAATAATCCAAAACAACTTGAAATTACAATAATCTTTAGATTGAAAAGTAGGGAGATGGTCATTATGATTGTCCATATAAATAGATAATATGATGACCATCTTTTGAATTTTTTGATTTCTAATGGCTCTGTGATTGGTTTATTTGGTGTATCTCTAGGTACATAACGATAAATTATATACATTGTCATTACAACACAGAAATTGAATAAATACCACATGTCTATAAATGACCAATATTGGAGTGTATATTTGATTAATAATGCTGATCCAATGAACTGAATGGTTGAAAAAGTTATACATTTATTATATTCCCCGAAATGGTATCCACCTGCTATGATACGTAAACTACTGAAGGTCAAGGCGATTATTAGGGTAGGAAGCTTTATGCTAAAAATAGATGCTAAAGATACCATTAACATAGCCTTAAAAATAGCACCCCAAACTACCATGAAACCATATGTGAAAACCTCAATCTGATCTTCTACGGTAGGATATTTATCATTAGGTACTTTTTTTGCTAACCACTTAGCAGAATGATTTGATACAAATTCTATAAAACTCATTAAATTATTTAATCTTCCTTTCTTTTATCATGCATAAGCCACCTGTTGCCCTACACTAGTATAATTATTTTCTTGTATATTCTGTCTGATTGGTTTAACTTTATTTAGATTTTTCAAAGTCTCTATTGCTTCCTCTTCGTTTACATGTAATTCTAAAATACCCTCAGATTTCATAAGGGCAATTTCAACTTTCAACATTATATTTGAAGGACATTCAGCGACTTTTTGAAATACTCCATTCTTTCCTATTAATCTTCTTTTTGATATTGTGTTTGGTAATTCACAACATATAATAGAGTCCTGTGGGATATTACATTCTTTACTGCTTGCGAAAACGTGAGTCGGCATCTTAGCTTTGGATCTAGTTGTCATCGCTATGACAATAGAGTTGCTAGAGCAAGCATTCCCCTTATTATTTTGCACCACAAGCACCATTCTTGGGCCGCCTACTTCACTATCTATCCCTTTGTCACCAAAGTCTGCGAAACAAAAATCTCCTCTTCTGACACGAATATTTTTTATTTGCTCTAAATCATTATTTGCATATAAAGAGTATCCACATGCTATTTTTAGATCCTGCAACGAAACCCTACCTTCTGAATTATTTGCGAAAACATTGAGGGTTTGAACGTTCGGATAAACATTTATTTTTTCACGAACGATAAGTTCTATGTACCCTCCTTCAATTTTGCAGTCTGCTCCAAAATTATTGATTGTCCTATGGGTTCCTTTAGCAAGCATAATTAAACTAGCTAGTTTCTTAAAATCCTTTTTGGCATTTACCTCAGTGTTGGTGGTATTAGTTGATTTGGCAAATAATTTGTTGAACATAATAATGCACATCCTTTTCATATTTAATAAGATATAAAATAATTTTCTTTAACTGATAGTATAATTATATCTTATTATGTATGGATATGTCAACATAATTATTTTCAATTGTCTATTAATTTATATTATGGTTATAGGAGAGAACCGAAGTCCTCTCCTATATGTAAAAGTGATTAAAATTATTTATTTAGACATTTAGGATCTTTTGGTTGATAAGAAAACGCCCAAGAAGCCATATTTGATGTAAATAGTGCTAACATAGATACTAATCCAGCAAGAACAATATATACTTTCTTCATGTTAATGTCACCTCCTTTCCAAGAATTTATTTATATAACAAATGCCTTAATCATCTTAATCAATAAGATTTTCTTGCGTTTGCTGTATACGTTTTTCTATACCGACTACACAATTTATCATATACCACAACACCATAAGAAATATAGTTGGTAGACTTAGAATGAATCCTATTGATAATATTTGTTCCCAAATTGGCAATGTGCTTAAGATATTATTATATCCTATCAATTTCACAACATAAATTGTAAATAGTGTTAAGAAAGATATTATAAAAATTATCATATTGGTTAATGGTTTATTTTTGAACACTAAATTGTACAATTTGATATTTACTTGTTCATTCATCTTAACTATAAAAAATATTATTATTGAGAATTCTAAAATTCTAGAAGGAATTACTAGTAAAAACATATAAGAAATATTTTGATTAAAATATTCATAAGGAATTTTTAACAATGAAAACGTTAGTGGCATATAAGCTAATTCAATTAAACTGACTATTATTAGAGTAATCATTGAGTAAACTATGGTTTTAAATATTAGTTTATTTTCTTGAGTTATTTCAGTAATTCTTATTATGTAAATAATCGCCAACCAAAATATTATTAATGAGATTATTGATGTTAATAATTTAGGCAAAATTATAATATACTTAAAAATACTTATACACATTGCCATCAGCAATGAAGGTATTATAATCCACTTAATATTTATTCTCCACATTCTTATGTCAAGTAAATCAAATCTTTTGAACAATATTAATGTCATACATGTTACAAATATTTCTTCAGGTAAGGATATAAGAACCATGTTCAATAAAGCATTTGTTACACCTTGCATATGTATTACCTCTTTCTTATTCATTTCTTAACCTGTAATAAGTATACCATAAGACAAGGTGTAACGCAAGTATTATTTTATTTATTGATTCATATATACCTTATTAATTTCTTTGACTGAACAGTAAACTATTATAAAAGCAAATATTCTTATTAAAATATCACCAATACTCCAAATTGACATACCAAATATATCAAATATATCGGACAAAAATATTAGATTTGTCATATGATCACCTAAAACATGAAAATCATTAAACTTAGAAGCATTCATAATCATATCATACTGAGTGTAACCAGTTGAATAAGATACATCTGGGAAAATAGGCATCATCCCATGATTAAAGTACATTACAATATAATTCAATACAAATCCACACAAGAGACTACAACAAGCGATAATATACTCTTTATACTTCTCATGCCTAAATAGAACATCAAGTCCTAGAATCATATATGATCCTAATATAGCATTCTTTATTATGTGTTGATATTGAAGAAAGTAGTAATTTTGATTCATTATTGTATATTGTAGATAGATGTAAAATATAGACATTAATATAACTGGATAGATACTCCATCTTTTTAGTATTGGTTTTATATTGTATGATTCTTTATGTATTTGGAATTTTCCTAGTTTTATGTAAAGATATATTTTAGAGAATATGAGCGATGCTATTAGTGTCTCGACCATTTATTGTATTATCTCCTTTGTATTATTTTGTAATAATTTATTTATTTACAATCATGTATTCTACGGAGGTTTATTATTTTGATCTTTAATCATATTCTCATAATCTACTAAATACATCCATTTAAGTAATTCACCAGTCTCAAGATCTTTACCACATGTTTTTTGTTTATTTTTGCAACATCTTCCAATTCCGACACGATTTATATTATATTCTTTTGATGCGTTTGCAATAGAATTGAATACTTTGTTTGTTGTCAAACATATTATCTTCATATCTCTTGAACTATGTAGTATATACTTTATTTCTTGTTTATCTTTAAAAATATATTCTTCGTAATACATCCAAACCATCTTTTCCCCTGTTTCGGGATGTTTTCCTGCCGATTTTTGTATACCTAAACAACATGATGAAATATCACTATTCCTTATATTATACTTACTTGTTGCATCAGTTATAGAATTAAAAATTTCATTAGTTGTTAAACAAACAACTTTTGTTTGCATTACTTCTTTAGTATCATAATCACACCACCCCAATTCTACACCTTGTTTTAAATATCTAGAAACTGTAGAGGTATGAACCTTTATTATATCTGCTATTTCTACAGTCCTTTTAATTCCACTATTCCATAAATTACATGAAATTTTAACTAAACTTGAACATCCAGCCTCATGACACTTCAACCAATCTATATCTTTTTCTTTAAAATTAAGTAATATGGGCAATCTAGACCTCATTATGCTATTCTTTATCCACTCTAACTCAGACTTTCTACAATCGATTATTATGTAATTATTAATATTGTTTGTTCTCGCTAACCACTCTTTATCAAAATCATTTTCCTGAACTTCTGCTAATGAAACTTTCCAATTACCTGTTATTTCTTCATAATGCTGAATTCCTTGAATTTCAATGACAATTTTATCTAATTTTTCTATGTAAAAATCATATCTGTATCCACCACACCATTTAAAAGTTATTTTACTCAATTGAGATTTAAAATTTAGATGTAATTGTTCTAAAAAAGATAGAAAGAACTTCTCTGGATAACTCACACCATCGGAACATCTAGGGCAAGCAAATCCATGTACTACTAAGGTGCTAAAATTTAAATTTTTATCATATCCACAATCTGGACATTTCATAGGTATTTTTGGATTTGATCCAAAAGAATGTTTATTTGCATCTTCTTTATTTACCAAATACTTAATTAAATGTGGATGAGTTGTCACAACCATATTACACATATTGCAATCAAGACTTCCATTTTGTCCATTTGTAAAACTACTAATACTTTTTAATTCACTTTCATGTTCTGGATGTTCTAAACACTTAAACCAATAACCTTTTTTATTAAAACCTGCGGAACTAAAGCTTACATCATTAGGGCTTAATACTTTCCCATTTTTTATATTTTTTGCATCATCCCATCTAGATAATATCCAATCTGCCAATTCTTTAGGGAGATTATCGTAACACCATTGATAAAAAGATTTACTATTTTTTAATTTTGTAATTCTTCCATTTTCACTCACAAACAGTTTTATGGCACATTTTATACAATAATATTTTTCACCCTCATGTCTTAAATCTATATAATGTCGCCATATGACATTTTTTATAATTTCTCCGCAACCATCACACTGAATATCGACTAATGCGTGTGAACTATGAGGTAAATCCTCTACTTTCACTTCGAATTCATTGCCCATTTTTGTAAAGATATAATCTCTTTGTTCATAATATTTTTTAATACTTGCATTCCATTTCATTTTTACGGTTTTAGTTATTAACAATTAGCAACACCTTTTTGCCAATTGTTAATAACTTTATATTTTTCAATAAACATCCTTCTCCTTTTATTTATGCATACACAATATTCTTATCTTTCTGACCTATTGAGAATTGAATAAGTATACCTTGATTTATACGTTCCATAGTTTCAGAATTACAATATCCAACTTTCTTCAAAAATATATCTTCATTTTTGTTAACTAACATAACTTGTTCACAGAGAGCAATAGAATCTCTTAATAGTCCTGAAGAGTTTTTATTTATGCTTTTGTGAGTTGGTAATTTTGACTTCGTGCCGATAGAACTAATTGGACATATATGCACAACTGGACTGTAGCGATTTGCCATATTATTACTTACAATTATGCATGGACGCAATTTTCCTTGGATAGATCCCTTGCCTTCTCCTAGATCAACTAACCATATCTCTCCTCGATTAAATTGTTGTGGTTGTTGAACATTATTTATTACATTTTGCATAATAATTATCACTCCTTCTTATTTAACCTTGTGATAATTATTATTCCCCACAGCTTGGATAATATACGTTGTCCAACAAAACTTTTATTTCTACATTCTAATCACCCCCTTACATTCTAATACTTTACCACCATAAACTAGGCAAACACAATGCAAATATATTAACTATATCTTCTACTTTTTCTTTCTGCTCGTCAGTCCTTTTCATTGTACATAGATAATCTTTCATATAACCATAGTTTAAATGTGAAGTCCATTGACCAAGTTTCTTTTTCATCAAAACCATATATTTCTCTTTCTTTAATCCATCGTTCTTGCCTTGAATCATCTTTATTCCAACCTTGAGGAGTATTGTCTTCTAATATACCAAGGTCTTTAAGATATTTACCTAACATTTATTTTCCTCCTCTAACCCCTTAAATGCCATAATAGCAACCTCTAATTGTTCCACACTTGGTTCCTTTGTGAAAATATATTTCTGCAATAAACTTCCTACAAAATAAATTGGCTTAACAAACCACTTAATAATCCTATTATCAGATCTCATTACTTCATATGTAATTCCCCATCCTAATAACATTGCTCCAGAATGAACTAATGAAACTAATAATCCACTAATTATAATTAATCCAATATACAAATTAGTTCCACAATTATCATTTACACAACTTTGATTCATTGATGTTTCAATCGACACTTTACCATTTATTTCGTAATCATTTACCACTTTATGTTCTGCTCCATGATAATATTTCGTTTTACTACATTTATTAAATAACAACATAAAAATAGGCAATATAATGAAATTATGATAGTTACTGTTTTGTAGACTGCTTGGTTCAAAATTGTATAGACCATAAGAATAAATAAGACTTAGTGCCAATAATAACAAACCAAATTTTGTAAAAATTAATTTTAATATAATCCAATATGCTCTAGCAAAAGGTATTCTGTAAAGAAAATTCTCTAAAATATTTTGCTTATCATCTTTGAGTATTTTATTTACAATAATATTATTGCCTTTTCTTATTGCTGTTGAAGTATGAGTTTCTGATTCAAACATTACATTATTGTATCCTGCTCTACCACCTAGTAAATTCATATTCTATCCACCTCAAATCCCCTTAATATCATTCGGAATCCCAAATTCCCACTTATCACAACCTACAACCGGATAAATCTTAATTATAAACCCATGTTGTACATTCATTTGCTCTCCTACTCTGCAATATTGTAATCTCCCATCTCTCATTCTAGCATTTTTACAAGTCAAACAAGTTTTATTTATCACATTATAATCACAAACTTTTTCATGGATTTCCATTTCTTCTTTTGGGAGTAACATAGTACAGAAATCACATTTGAATATTGGTTTCATATTTAATCACTCTCCTTTCTTTAATACAACAAGACAAAAGACTTGTTCTAAACCAACAACTTCTTTAATTCATGTTCAAAATAAAATGTTGCAGGATTTTCAATTATAGTATAAGTATATCTAGCTTGTTTCAGTGTATAACCCCATTCATTTACCGTGACAATTTTACCATCTAATAATACTTTTTCTCCATCTTGAAATTTTGGATTAAATTCATTAATCAATTTAATTCTCCTTTCCTATTCCAATGAATCTATTCTTTTAATGGAATTACTAAACCCTGCAACCCTACTCCCATGCAGATTCTAGAAATTGTCTTTTTAATATTTACCCTAATCTATAAACTTCCTTCTCATTAATTACAATAAATTTATTGCCTTCTCTAATTAACTTAGATCCATCATTAACCACATCACAAGGAAAATCCTTATAAATATTCTTCTCAAATCCAAATCCTCTAATAACCTTATCACTAGGACTAAAAATAACTCCACCACTAAAACATAAATTCCCTAAATCAGTTTGATATCTAATTGAATCACTGATATAAACTACCTTATTTTTATCAAAAATCAACGTCTTAAAATTACCCTTATCATCTTCAGTAATAAATAACCAATTCTTCTTCGTTGCGTCATAATGAATACCATAATTAATAATCTTAGCATTGTCATTCATTTGATAATTATATCCACTAACATTAACAATTTTAAATCCATCATAATTATTGCATACAAAGTAATTATCCTTATCATATACTTCAAATATAGCGTTAAAAGATGTTTTAGTGATTGTTCTCAAAGAATTTCCGATATCCCCTACTGTCAATTCAACAAGATTAGAACTTGAATTAAGATAATAAACCACTGAATCTTTAACAACAACTTGGCTTCTATTAATCTTCTCAAATATAAATGTACCTTTCTGATTGCTTACACCAATATCAGTATTTGATACAGTAAAAACATTTTTTCCATCATTTGAGAAATAATATTTATTACCATTAATCAATTTGACTTTCTTTTTTGTCCTGTTGTGAATTACAAAATCATTATCATCAATAAATGCATCTACGCCTAAGATCATTTTTACACCATTTGAGGCAATCAAAACAATATAAGGTATAGTTCCATTGGCAACAACTTTAGTAGGAACCTGAACAATTACTGCATTACCATCGCATATAGGGCAAGTTTTATATTTTCCGTAGTAATAATCACCATGAATATTGCAAAGTTTTAAGTTAGTAATAAAATCTGTTAAGTTTTGGTCTATCATAAATCTTTTACCTTGCTCAAAAATACTTCTCATATCTAAAAGCAAACTTGGAGACATAAATTCCCACTTATTAATATTCTTTGGTACAATTACTTTAGAATTTTCGATTACTGAAATTCCTTTACGCATCCTCTGAATAATATCCATGTCTGGGTTAGTTGTACCACCGAATGGATGGAGCCTTGTCAACATCTTAAATAATAACACAGCAAATGAAAACGAATCAGTCTCTTTAGTAAAATTACTGGAAACTAATTTAGGATCTTTAAATGTTTCCATACAAACAGTACAATTGATATTATCAATAGACCAACTATCTACATCAATAAAATATGGTTCAAAGTCTTTAGTAAATAATATATTGCTATCATTTAAGTCGCTGATAAGAATGTTTTGAGTATGTAGAATAGATAGTGTTTCTTTAATCCTTAATGCCAATTTACTAATATCTTGAATGGTAATGTTGTTAACTTTAACATATTTCTTGTTTCCTAATTTCTTAACATCTTCACCTTCTGCTTTCGGCATGATATAACCAATGAATTTCTTCTGTGAATCATAAGCAATATCAATAGGTTTAATTATATTTGAAGGTAAAGATTTAGTCATTAATAATTTAATTTTTTGTAATTTTTCTTGCTTGTTAACGGAATCTTTATAAATTTTGAGAACATTATCTCCTAAATCATAAATAATTCCTTCTCCACCTTCTGCCAATGGAGTTTGTTTTAATATTTTAGCACTTACATTCATTTACTTTCACCTCAAATTACAATCGAAATATCATCCTTAAAATATTTATGCTCACGGTTAATTAATCTTCTGATTGCAAATTCTTTTCTTCCTATTAGATGTTTTTCAAACTCATCTTTAAATGGACCATTAAGAATGTATTCTAAGCCATCAGATGCCACTCCTACGGCCTTATATTCATGTTTAGATAAGAAGTGACGCTTAATTTCAACACCATCTTTATACTTTGATAAATGGTCTGATGAAACATAATTATAAGCAAAGTATTCAGGTGCATTACCTTCATCACCTATTTTTTCGTACTCAATTGAATCATCATGTTTTTGTTTAATTATGTATCCATCTCCACAAATATCAACTATGTATTCTTTATCAGTTTGGGAAACAAATAATACGGTAAATAGCATATGATTTCTTATATCCTCATAATCATGAAATATTTCAGATAATTTTTCAAAACATTCAATAGGATCTAATCCTTTAGAAAACAAATGTGCAAACAATTTAGCACCAACTTCACTATGTTTACCTTCTGAGCAACCATCCATTATACATTTATGCTTGTCACTCTCAAAACCAAAATCTTGACAATTCAATCCTTTTTCAATATGCTCATAACCAATTTTACAAATTAACATTATAACCTCCTATTTGTGACTAGTCCTGCTATATTTCAAACAAGACTAGCCAATTAAATTATTACATATTACATTGTAAAGAAATCATCTGCTTGAGCAACAACAGATTTTGAACTTTCAATAACTGATTTAGATAGACAATCAAATGCTTTACGCAACTCACTAGCAGAAGAACCAACTTGAAGAATATTTTTGAATTGCATATTCTTTGCTTCTCTCATAGCACTTGAACCAAAACTGATGAATGCAGTCGTGACCTCTTTACTATTTAAGTCTGTGATAATATTTTTTGCTTGACTAACACTATTTTTAGAACTGGTATCTTCTCCATCGCTAAATACAGCAAATACAGCTTTAACTCTCATACCTTGATTCTTTAGATATGTCATATAATTAACTAATTTCTCTGCTCCATCAACAACTACATCATATAACGGTGTCATACCATAAACATTGTAAGCCGTATCAAATTCTTCAATCTTTTTATATCCACCAATATCAATGCTACTATCATGAAAATTAGCTCTAGCCACTAGCATTTCATCTGACTCTTTAGAATCTGTCAATGCACTTTTAAACTCTGAAAGATTTTTCTTCATGTCTTGTATATATCCACCCATTGAGCCGGATTCATCAATTGCAATAAAGATTAAATTAATGTTTTCACTATTAAGATCATCCATTGAAGTATTTTCTTGCTCAATATCATCTAGTCCTAAAATATCCATTGTTTCTACTGTCATTTTAATATTCCTCATTTCTTATATTTAGTTTTTAGGTTTATTTATTATTTTTAAATTACAGAACCAAGTCTGTTGATTTTACAATGTTTACTTTATAGATTTTCTTTAGCTCATCATATCTAATCTTTTTCTGTTCAGGTGTATCCATTACAGAAGACATGCAATCTTCTAAGATATAAACTTTCTTTAAGAGTTCTGGATTACTCTTATGGAACTCTAGTAATTGTTTAATACTTTCATATACACAGAAATCAGAAGCTTGACCAGCGATTACGATCTTATCAAATTTAGCTATTTTATTTAAAACATCTAAGTTGATAAATCCTTTTTCATCAAATTCAGGAGCGAACAGTCCATACATCTCACTGAAACAATCTGTCCCTTTGACAATTCGATTAACCATTGTTTTCTTAGCAACTGAATGAAAATAAACCATGTTCGCAAATTGATTTTCTAGTGCTGCCCCATGAGTTCCTTGAAGGCAATGATAAGGCCAAATTAATAAGTTTTTCTTACCTTTTGATTCTAATCCTTCAACATAACGTCTGGAGCGAATTGGATCAACCACTGGAAACCATTTTCCATCATCTAAATCCTTTAAAGTAATTGGTGTGAATGGAGTAGGATTAATACCATTTGTATCTACCCACCAACAAGGATGAAAGATTTGGAATGGGTTATGAGTATCAATTGATACTGCAATTTGAGCAATTTTATCCATGTTATCATAGATGAATTGTGTGAATCTTGCTGTATCTGCACAACTGCCTTGTACTGCTAAAGCTCCCTGCTCTAAAAAATCATTTTGGATATCAATTCCAATTACCAATATTTGCTCTACGTTCTTAGATGCAGGTTGAAGTTTTTCTTGATTTGCTTTTGCAAGAATTTCATTAAGACTACGAGTGTTTTGTGGTGCTCCAATTGCCTGTACATCTACGATTTCATTATATTGTGTTTTCATTTTTAAGTTTCCTTCTTTCATAATTTTATTTATTGGTTAAATGGAGTTTACATTACTTTAAATTGGTTATGTATATACCTCTTTCCCCATGCCTCAATTCACATCCTTTCAATATATATAAAGTTTTTCCTGAATCAACCTTATGATTCATTATACATCGGTATTGAGTAGTTTGTCAAGTATTTATTTTATGGTTTAATTCTCCTTATACTTAGGGCAATTCATTAATTCTAACCGCAAATCATAATAATGTTCATATAATTCTGGACTGTGATATTCGTACCATTTTAACCAATTATTATCTACCATTAATTGTCTTAATTCTGTTGCGGATATTGGAATCCCTGATCTTGGCACAACAATTTCCATAATATCTTTAATATCTTCTGGAGCAAACCACCCTGACCTAGATTCATCATTGCCATAAATCATTATATCTGGATTCTTGCCAATAATATCATGAACTTTATCAAGTAAATATTTACCCCATTCTGCCGAAATATCATTCTCATTAGTTAAGTCTGGCAATCCACGAACAATAACATTATTATCAGGATAAATTTCCTTAATCATTTTAATTCTTGTTTCTACACTAAATGGATTCCTCAATGTGCCACTTTCTTGAGCAGATCCTACAAGAATTAATAATCTATCACACATAGTTAAAGCTAAATCTGATAATGATTTGTGACCTATATGAAATACATTGAAACGACCAACCAATAATCCTATATCGTATTTATTCACTTATCCTTCTCCTCTCTAATATTTATTTCTTGATTCATAATACCACAATTTAGCAAGATAAGTCAACCTTTTATTCAAAAACATTTTTATCATATACATTATTAATTGCATTTCTGAAAAACTCAATATCAGTCAATCCTACTGGTTTAAAATTATGACAATCGATTCCAACGTTTAATCCATATCTCTTAATCTTACATAGTCCATGAACATGACCAAACAAATTGAACTTACTCTTATCGCAATCCTCTGGCCTATGAGTACAATTATATCCTAAGAATGGCAATGATTCTCCGCAATTATAAAATACTCTATGGAAATTAAAATCATGCTCTAATGTTCTGCATCCGGCATTAATCATATCTATATTACTTTGGTTAAAATGTGGATAATAAAAAGACTTAATAAATTCATCAATTGACATTCCTAAATCATCCATTTCATAATTGCCACAAAGTAAAACTATCTTTCCATTTAATGATTTAGATACCTCATAATTACCAAAGTCTCCTAGATGATATACAGTATCCTCTGGATCAACAAGACTATTCCAATTATTAATCATTGCATTATCCATCTCTTCAACTGAATCAAATGGTCTGCGACCAAATTTAAGAACTCTTTCACTTCCAAAATGAGTATCTGCTGTAAAATAATAATTCATATTAAGTTCCTTTCTTAACATACTATAAAATTTGATTTTTATAGGAAATATTGGTTTTCAAACCCTTGCTACAAGCGTGTTTCAGGGTTCGTATATTTCAATAATTCAAATATTATAGTCACAAAATTTACAAAACTCTAAATTACATAATCCACAATTACCTAAACCACAATTTCTGTAAGTAGGACTCCCACATCTATCATTACAAGTAAAACAAGTACATTCTAAACAAGATGGTTGATTTTCTATTCCTGCATCTTTTAGTTCTTTATCAAAATCCTCATCACTAATAGATTTAAGGTGTTCTATAAAAATATGTCTATATTCACTTAGTTTTATTTGTTTCACCTCCTATAAATCAATATTTTAAATGCTTTTAAGATCATAAAGTTCTGATTTATCTAGTTTATCTCTTAGCTCTGCTAATCTCCCAACAGGGTCTTTTTTATCCCATTCAATAGTTAATAGAGTGTCGCCAACTTCATGATATTTAACAAATGATTTATAGTCTAATGCTTCATCCAATGACTCAACCAATTCCATTAATAAATGTTCTTTATGGTCTTCCATACTAATAAGACAATATATATCTGGAAGATATGTAATATGAAATCTACTACCCTTATATTCTCCTGAAATACCTTGACCAAGAAGAATTCTACTATAATCTACTTTTAATTGTTCGTTTGATTCTTCTAAATTCTTTGCTAATACCATTAATTCATGTCTAAAATCTTGATTCATCATTTATTTTTCCTCTCTTTCTAAGAAATAAATTTTACAAATGAGTTTATACCTACACCTTTTTCTCCACTTTTAGGATCATACCATTTTTGAGAAGTACACCAATAATTTACTCCATCAACTTGTAGTTGTCCATTAGCATATTCATCATAAATAATTCCTCTTTGGTCAAGAATTCCTTTAACTTTGTCTAGTTTTACACTGTTCTTTTCATTTAACATGTTATTTTCCCCCCATAGTTAATTTAAAGTTTACAAAATGAATAACAAACTAAAACAGTAGACATTAATGATATACCGTAAAATATTACAAACAATTTGCCATTACCTTTGAATACCACATAAGTTTTTGACAAATCTGAAAGATATATTTTCTTATCTGCCATCATTACCATTCCTGCTAAATAAGAAAATATGAATAAGGATAACGTTCCAATAGAAAATAGTGTTGTTTTCATTTATTTCCTCCTTTATTACTCTTCCTCAATTTCAACCAAATCTAAATCTTCATCAATTTTATATCCATTACGCCTAGCTACCTCAGTAATCTTATTGAAATCTACTTCTGCATATTTACCTGCTTTCAGAAGTGCTACTAATAACCATTTAATATCGTCTTTTTGTTTAATATCCTGCTCTTTTTTATTTTCAATACTATTTGGATTATATTCACATTCTTCATCATTGCAATCATTTTTTGTTGAACATACCACTTCGCACGAATAGCAACAGAATAACGTATCTTTGTGACAGGTTTCATTTCTTAGACATAACATTATTTTTATTCACCTCATTCCACATAAATTATTGACATTAAAGTAATTCATGAAATTTTAATAAAGCAAACTTACAAATTACTTCTGGAATTGTATCAGTTACAACATCATCTTGTATTGACTCCCATTCCTTATGTCCAATACACCAGTTATTAGTATAATCTTTGTATAAATAATACTCTTCTCCGCTAAATAAACCTCTTTTTTCTGCTATCTCAAAAGCATCATTTAAATCATTAGCATATTGTTTATTTTTCTCACCTAAAAAGTTTACCATTTGAATATTTAATTCATCCAGATTCATTGTTTTAATTTTGTTTTTATATTCAGCTCTATCTAATGTATCTTCATGATTTTGACAAGCAATCTTACTTTTAAATTTCTTTCCATCTTTCGCAATAAAAATTGATTGTATTTCTTTAATTTCTTCCATTTATTTTAGTCCTCCTTTCTCCCATAAATTATTTGTTTTAATGGAATTAATATTTTTCATAAGACCTATGCCAACCGCATAATTTACAAGTTGCACTAACTGTATATCCATTATTTGTACATCTATATATATCTTTAGTATTCCATTTGCATTCTTCATGTTTCCAATCATGTTTGCAAAATAATGATCGTATGTACCATATTAAATATCTCATTTCGTTAAATTCCTCTTTAACTTTTATTTTATGTATTTTATAGGCAGGAAGAATTAACTCCCTACCTATAAACAAATCTAACTAATCAGACATTAAATATCTAATGCATCAATCATTGCTTTAATTTCTTCTGGAGACTTTTTCAACAAATCTTCATCCTTTTTGGATGCATAAATTTCCATAAGTTTTTGCTTTTGTTCTTTTACACTTTTTGCTTGCAATTGTTTTTCTGCTTCATCTTGCTTAACTTGGAAGATATATTTAACAATTTCAATTTTGATATCAAGTTCTTGATCTTGCTGTGTTTTTACTTGGAGTAGACTTTCCTCTTGTACTTTTTTCAATTCAGAGTTCAAAGTTTTGTAAATTGAATCTAATTCTTTAGATGATAATTGCCAAAGGTCTTCAACACTAATCATTCCTTTAAATTGAAACCTATAACCATTACGTGTAGCAACCTCGAAAATATTTGTATCTTTTGCGTTTGTCATAATAAATACACACTCCTTCAATTTTTAATTTATTTTTAGAATTTAATTTTAACTACTCTTTCTGCTTGTCCTTTAACTTTGACTAATACTTCATTTCTTTTTGTTGATGAAAAAGAAACTCCAGACAACTGATCGCTAACATCCTTTACTGCCATTTTTGCTCCCAATGCTTCAAAGAATTTTCTATGTGGCACTAATTCCTGTTTCAAAAACTCCACGTAAAAGGCATTTGGGTTTTCAGGATTACAACAATCCTTGAGCATAAACATATAATGTAAATTACCTTGACCATTTTGACTATCCCAATAATTGGGCGATAAACATACAACTGATACTGGTATAAATTGATTTGTTTTTAATCCCCATACTTCTCTGGATGAAACATTTGAAGGTAATTTTTCTACAATACTAAATCCTTTAACCTTGTCATAAGTAACCTCTGCAACTTGAACTTTTTCATCTTGTCTTAATTCTTTAGCATAATCAAAAGAGAATATCTGTCCATCATACTCTACCTCTGCTCTAAAACCACCACTTCCTCCACGATGAGCAAAGTTATGAACTAAGAACTTATAAACACCTTCTTGCATTTTATTCTTATTAGTCCAAGTAATATTTTCAACTGCTGACTTACCTTTAATTGGATTTCTAATATCAACATCTAATTGACCAGTAGTATTCCTATTTAATGGTTTACTGAAATATATTAGATTTCCATTTGGTTCGATACAATGAGCATCTAAATCATTTCCATCAAACTCACTATCATTCCATTGAATAGAGAATCTTAAAACACCTTCTACATTACCTCCTGCTGATTTTACTTTTTCTTTCATAGAACTATCAGTAATATTTCCTGAGTACGACCATGAAAAATTATTGTCCCATTTAAACATTGTTTTATGGTCTATGCTTTCAGGAGCAATCAATGATGCCATATTACTAGAATGCTTATTTTCTAGAAATAATTCAAGTTCTTTTGCTGTTGGTAAAATATCCTTGATAAAACTATCTATTGATACTTCCTCAACTTTTGAGAACTTTTTAGGATTAACTGGTACTGTTTTAGACATTTCATCGAATATATCACCTTTAATTCTCTTGGCAGAATCTTTATTAGAGAACAAGATATTGTTAACTGTGATATCATCTGGATTAGCGAATCTACGACCATTTATTGAATCCATATATCCTAGTTCAATAATTGTTTTCTTAGCATCCTCTAACATGTGTTTGGTAAATATAGGCTTACTGCGTTTATAGTTTTCGGGAGCCACAATCGCTTCATATTTCTTAACTGCTAAATCTAAATCCATACCTTCACTAATATTCATAAGCAATGTTCCAATCGAATGATTTTTGATTCGACCAATAGAACCACCAACTTTTACAGATTGTTCCCAAGTGTAATTTTCTTTTTGTTCTTGTTTTAATTTATCATATTGCTTCTTATATTTAAGAAACTCAGTTAATACTGCTTTCCACTCTTCTCCTTTATATAGGGAGTTCTGAGAAATAAGTTCTAATACAGTAAGCAAACTTTCTTCTGTGATTTCTTCTAATGATCTTTTGAATACATTTCTTGTATCCCTAAAACCACCTTTAATATCTCCTTCTGACTTACCACTTGTGTTAACGAATTTTGAAGGCAAATCTAGATAAAAGTGTTGCCATTCAGTTATCCTGCCATCTGCAGATTTCTCAAAATTTTTATCTGTACCAATCTTTTTCTCTTTAGTAACATAAATATCTGAAACAACTTGAGATTTAATAAATTTAGACATTGCGTTTACAGATGGTTGATATTCTTCACTATTTGTTTCGAAGTCCCAAATAGTTATAATTTTATTATCTTTAATTACTACGGCATTACCAATGTTTTTAATGAAATGTCTGCAACAAGAACAATCATGTTCTCTTCTTTCTCTAAAAACTTTATTGAATTCTGGCAAAAAGTTTTCAAGATACACGCCCCACATTTGATCTTTATCTACATTTACCTCAAATAAATGAGTAGCATCCTTTAACATTTCAGCAACGTGTTTTTGCATTATACCTTTAAATTCTTTGAAATTCATCTTAATCAATCTCCTTTTAATTTTATTTCATGATTCAATATGGTTAAAAGATAAGATTTTAGTTATGTATAATTTCCTCTACCCATAACCAGTTTCACATCCTTTCGGTGTTTGACTTATGTAATGTTTTAACTCTTCATGTGTTTAGTATAACATTATTTTTGATTTATGTAAAGCATTATTTTACAATAATCAACTATATTTCTCTTCCAACAAATCAAAAACTTTCTTCAAATATTTATATTTCTCAACTAATTCCATTCCTTTAACAGCATCCAAATGTTTTCTTCCAAACTTATTTCCTTCAATAGCACAACTGGCTAAAGCACTCTCGTATTTAGCGACTTCTTGCAAAACCCATAGAAATGTTCCTTGTTTTTCTTTATTCATTTATGTAATCTCCTTCTATATTTTATAAATTCATTAAAAATATACTAATTTCTGCTTTGATGTTTTCTTTACTACTGCAATTAACAAGGTTATTAATACTATTTTTCATAAGTCTTGATAATTCACTTTTATCAATAATGTCTTCATTAATAAGTAAAGATATTAAAGAGTCAATTTTGATTCTATCCATTGCTTCGAATTCAGCTAAAGTTAATTTACTCATTTCTTATTTTCCTCCTCTAATTCCCCAGAATATCAAAGGTTTAACTAATCATTATGTTGATCAATTCTCTCTACTTTGTATCCAAGATTAGCATAATGATTAGCAAAATAATCAGCATTATAACTTCCTTGAAAACTTATGGATTGTCCGTCAACTCTCAAGAAATAACAAAATCTACTATTGACAATTTCGCATAGTTTCATATTATATTTCCCTCCTTTAAATCTTGGTTTTAATTGTTCTTAACCTACTTATTTACCTCCATGTTCCCAAGTATCTTCTTCACCATTCTCATGAACAGTAACACTCGATTCACACATAATACACTCATAATTACGAACCTCACTGTATCCAACACCTTCACTTGAATCAAATTCCATAGTTTCTCCACAATATATACAAATCATATTTAACACTCCTTTCAAATACCTTAAAACTAGATGTTCATGCTATTGGACTTTCTTCATCCATCCAGCTAATAAACTCACGTATTTTTCGATACATTATTTGAAAATTTTCTTCTTCTTGCTTACCATCTCTTGAACTCATATCTTATTCAAGAATTGATAATAATTCTCCTTTTGTCTTGCACCAAGTAGACCTTCTCATAAGCATTAGATCGTCTTTATCCATTTATAAAACCTCCCTTCAAATTACTTTTTATCGTGTTTCTAATTCATTCTTAAAAATATCTAAATATGGTTTATATTGATCATAATCAACAACATATCTTGGAGGTGGTTCTGGAACTGTATCATAACGCTCCATAACATCTAAAAATTTACTACGCTTGATCATTTTAATACAATTCTTAATATGATCTGTAGTCATTTCAGATATCTTTAAACGTTCACCATCTAAAGTTATCCAAACAGAATAATCCATTTTAGATACATCATCAATGGTATGCAACGATGGAATATTATAAATTCTCTTACTGAAATCTTTTAACTTAATAGGTAATTCTCCACGATAACTTCTTTCACACTCTCTAACACACCATTTATTTAGTCTTTCTTCTTCGGTTTGTGGTTTTCCAGACATTTCAAATCCTTCATAAGTGCCAGGATCAATAGGTGCAATATCTAATTCATCATCAGTTAGATAAGCATAATCATCTTCATCACTGTCACTAAAATATACTTTTGGTCTACTATTCATTCCCCATGCTTTATTACATTTTTCATCACATGCAACAATTACTGATTTACCCCAATAAGTTATGTTTCTTTGAATCATTTTAAATTCACTCCTTTTTTACTTAGGTTAAAACCACACCTTTATGGGATTACTTTTTAATCATAACACTTTCATCAAGTCTATTCATAACCCATACATACCAAGGCTCAAATTCCTCATCTTTTTCAGCGTGAGCATCCCTATAAGTATTAAATTCTTCTCTTAATTTTGCATCGTCTTCTGGTTTTAAATAACTAACAAGTATCGAAGCAGGATTCCATAATACCTCTTTTTGAATTTCATCATGTGGTTCATTGATATATTTGTACATCATCTCAATTTCCTCCTTTATAATAATCTATTCAACTCATTATACTTCAATCTATCTAACTAAATAATTCCTCAACTTCAATATAATACATCATCTTTATACAACTTATCTTCAACCACTTTTATAGATGTTTTAAATCCTCCTCGTAAAGATATCAAGCATTCATCACCATCAATATATTTAGATACAACAACTGCTCTTATTCCTTGTGCAGATATAAATCTTTCAACTATTTTTTCAAAACTAATAATCATAATTTTCTCCCCCTATCCAACTTTCAACCATTCAGGCCACTCACAATTATTATACTTTAAAATATCAAACTTTTCACCCTTATAATAACTTCTATATGCTCTCACAACATCTTCATTCCTGTATTCTAAAGGCATTGCTTGAGCAAATGGAGTTAACCCCTTATCAATCAAATTTGGAGCATCTAAAGCCAATATAACGTCTCCTGACTTATGATCTTTATTGCCATATCTCTTACGATATTCATCATATAAAGCTAATCCTAAATCTCTAAGCCATAACCAGTTAGATAAACTTTCTCTTGCCCATACAGTACAAGGATGATTTTTGTGTGCTAGTTTATAAGGTGATTTGTGAGATTCATTTGTGTAATAATAAGCAGAACATAACATTTGCGTTGCCTCAATCAACATTTTATTCACATGAATATTTGCATGGTATTCTGCACATTTTTTAATATCTAAGTCTAGGACAAATATATTCATATGTAGTTCCTCCTATTAAGTCGATATAAATATTGTAACACACTGTAGAGGATATTACAATATTTATATTTGCATTTAAATCTAAATCTATCCACTATTAATTAACGCATTATACATCTCTTTCAAAGTAAAATCAATATTCGTAGTAGCTATATATTTGACAGTGATATTGTTTTCTTTTATTACACTCTTAGCCCTATAATATAATCCATGATAAAGTTTTGCTTTAACATTTATAAATATTATATTAGCGTTCTTTATTAGTCGTTTGTCAAAGTTTAAATTACCGTCTATTAATGTGATATTGGGGAGTCTAGCCTTTACTTTTCTTTGCCACGAATCCACACCTCCAAAAATTATTACTTTATCATTGTTTAATATGGAATAATCCATTTGTTTTTCGCCTCAATTCCATCTAAATAATAAATTTCTTGGATTATCTTTTCTTTGAACTAAATATATCTGGTCTTGCAAATACAATAGCAGTTGCAACTATAAATCCTAAGAACAAACTTGCAAGAATATTGCCAAGATAAAAAGATGGATAATAACAAAGTTGTAATAATACAGCACACATTACTAAAATTAAGTACATTGCTATTCTACGCAGTAGATCCACAATATATCAATTCCTTTCTTTAAAGGTTTTCCAACATACCTCTAACCTTATCAATCTGTTCTTTTGCCATAATGCGCCCACCAGTATTCAGCATAATAAAATATCTTAGAATTTGTTCTCTAGTTAAATTATGAAGTTCTGCTTCCATGATAGGATAATTTTTAAAATGGTTCCTATCTCTATGAGATAATTCGCTAAACAATCTTCCCTTATAAGCAAACCTGTCTTCATAAAAATCAAGAATAGTTCTTAGTCGTTGTTTGCCATCAATTATTTCATATCCAAATCCTGTCTCTGTCCATCTTTGATCATCGTAATGCAAGAAGGTAAATTTCCCTATATCAACATTATTAAAAATCGAATCAATCAGAGAAACTTTATCTTCTAATTCCCATACAAATTCACGTTGATATTCTGGTTCAAAATTAATACCAAAATGATAAGCTTTACCAAAAATATCTCCCATGCCCGTTTGAAAATAGTTTAGTTTAATATCTGTGTTACGAACCAATGGTTCGACTTGACAATCCTGATATTTTCTAATATTAAACCAAAGGACATATCTTTTTTGATGCGTATGGGTAATGGGGTTTCCATAATTGTTCTCAATAGATGTATAGTCAATTTCGTATATTTTCCCATCATTAATAACATCAAGCACATAAACATCTTTGAGATTACCTATTTCTACTCTATCCCCTACATTAAATGTATATGTAGGTTCTGGTATCAAATGAAGTCTTTCTACGAGTTGTTTTAGTTCAAACTCCTTTTGTTGTTTTGCTTGTTCTTCAGGAGTTTGTTTTGGGATTTTTGGTTTTGTTACTTTTGCCATTTCTAAAGCCTTCTTTCTAAAAACAATTAAATCTTAATTTTCGTAGGTTTTAATATACTCCCTAAATCCATCCATTTGATTATTAATGACAGTTACAATCAATTTATCATCGTCAATATTGCATCCTTCAATATACTGTTTGGGAATATCTAAATCTACAACAATGGTTTTATAATCATCTTTGAATGAATTATAATAACCTGTAATCATACGATTAGCAAATTTTTCCTTACTTAGTCGTCTTTCCCTACGCTGAATTCCAAATGAATTACTGTGATAATGATCTAAATAATCTGAATATCTTTCACTAAAATCAGATGCTCCTTTTAATTTACATACCATTTCTTTGTCTTTTGTGTAAAAATATATAGTCCTATGTGGCATGATCAATATAGAATCTTCATTGTTAAATTCATCTAATACTTTACATGTCTTGCCGGAAGCGTTACGTCCTTCAATTACTATCATAAAAACTCTGACTCCTTTCGATTTGGTTTAAAATTCGTCTTTTATTCCTTAATAGTAGTTGTCTTCATTGAATTGATTAACTTCTGATTTTCTTCATTGCTTAATAAAGCATCCCATAATTCATCTGTAATAACAACGCAGTGACCAAATGCTAACTCTCTAATAATAACAAAATTATTTACCTTCAAATGTTCCATCTCAAAAATATTTAACATTGTATAATCACCTCTCAATTTATATGTAATATCCCCTAAGTTCATTTCCTTGGGGTAGGAGAGTTTTCACCCACCGCCCTTTACGGTTTGGGTGTTTGCCATAACACTTCAACTATCTTATATTAGTCACTTATAAGTTAGCCTACCTTTCGCATCTCAGCACAGGTAATTTGGGCAAATTAGTTTTGCTTTAACTACAAAAATCCATTAATATTCCTTCAGTATCAACTTCTTCAATATCTGAGATTTGATCCCACGTAATTAAGCAATCTTCATTATCTAGATAAAATCCTTCTGTCAACATACTTGTTATTTTACCAGATTTTAGATGAGCGTTATTATTCAAAAATTTAATTTCTGCTCCAATAAAAATGATAAATGAACTATTTTTCGCAGTAATAGTTACAAGTTTACAATCTCTAACAGTTATCTTTTCCATAATTTCTTCCACCTCTCAAATTTCTTCTTACCCTATTCTACCATTTACAAGAATCAAAGTCAACCACTTTTATAAATTTTATTTCTTACTTCATAAATCCATTAGGAACAGTTCGCTTTCCATACCCCTTAATAACACATCCATTATCTTCACAAAACTTCTCTGCTAATTGATAAGTCTCAAAAGTATCTAACCATTCCTCTGTTTCACAAATAATTACCGCCCAGACATATTCTGATTTTTTAAGCTCATTTGTATGAATTATTTCTACTTCTGTCTGCATTAATATTCACTTCCTTCTATTTTATAATTCCTAAAATAATATTATTAATTATTTCAGTTTTGTTCTCATTTTCTCTGATACAAATACCTAAACATTTTGCAATTTTGATGACTTCTTTGATTTTCAATGGTTTTAAAATTTGCTTTACTTCATTATGATTAGTTGAAAGTTTAATAGCATTAATAATATCTTGCATGATTTTTTGCACCTCTCATGTATTATTATAACATGCAATTGTGTAGATATTCTACTATTAAATTCCATTTTTCAACACAATTATTATATAACTACCTCTTAATAAAAGTATCACATATTGCAGGAATAACAAACGCATTAAAATTATATCCCATACCACTCATTGGTTGATTTTTAATGGCTACAGATATACTATTATTTGCAAAACCTAAAGGAATAGCATAATCTCCTGAATATTCTGCGTCTAAATCATTTAAATATCTTCCTTTAACTGCTTTGCATTTACAATATTTATATTGATAATCAAGATTAAAAACATCTCCACAATGTCTACACATTAATAATTTCATTTATTATCACCAATTCCTTCACTTGTTTTATTTTACATTTGCATGTTTAAGCACAATACCAACCACCGCATTTTGCACACTTAATACCACTCCAATTATCTCCATCAACAATATTATGATCGCAACTTTGTAGAGCATTATATAAAGTAGCAATTTCCCTACCAAATTCATTAGTTACCACTACTGTCCTTCTCTCTTCAATTTCTACATCTGGCACTTAATCTTCATTCCTTTCTATCTCCAAGTATAATGCAGTACACTCCTGTGGATCATTATTAATCTCTTCTAAATGAGAACAAGACCAACCATTGCTATTGCATTTTTCATATATATCACACGATACACAACATCTTTTCTTTTCATTTTGTCCACAATCATTATAACCATTTCCACCACATTTTAACGTGAATTTCGAGTAATCAATATCCATCAATTTTACCTCCTAACTATAATTCGAGATTTAGAATCACCGTTCTATTGCACTTCATAAGCAACCTCAGTTAAATCATAATAGTCATAACCCCAATGAATTATCTCTTCTGGAGTTCCACCTGTCGTAGATTCAATATAGTTTTTTACAACCTTTTTTAACTACTACTCCCTCAAATTCTTTGTCTCCGTGAATAGATTTATATTCTTCGTCAACAAAAGTAAATTTTACTTTTTTACCTGTCAAGTTATGGTCATACATAATTTTCACCTCTTTTATACTCACTCACGCTCTTAAATACTTAAATTTCCTAATCTTAAAACCCCTATTAAATATCTATTTCCACGGACATCAAATATGATCTTCAATATATTTTGCAACAAGAAACTTCAATTTCTCTTCAGATGACATTTTTGAGAATTTTTCAATTAAAGTTAATTTATTTTGCTGTCTTATTTTTGCTTTAGTTTTATCAACATTGTCGTAATAGTCATCCATGTACCTATCTGATGGCATTATATTATAAACCTCCTTCTACTTTATCGTAATACATGGTATTAAATAATATTTATCAATAAACCAAGATAAACTTACTATTATACCTCCTGTTATCATTCCATATAAAAATGAATTAACATTAAATTTACTCACAATTATCTCTCCCTTTACTATTTTTTATTGCTTCACCAATTAAATCTTTAATAATTAACTCTTCTTCCTCAGTATAAATTCTAGTTAATTCTAATTCATATCCTTTAGTATTGGTTTCAAGAAAATCAATAAATTTTCTATCAAATTCCATTCCATCTTTAACTTCTATTGTAATATTGATATTATATTTTTCCATTAATTATTCCTCACTTTCCCATAAGTCTCTACTTTTATGTGCATTTATAATCTTTCTTCCATTTTATCAACTTTATCATTTTCAAGCATCCCATATTCATATTCTTTATCACATTCAATACATTGTAACCATGATGCTCCGTTTACCCCTACATCTCTAAGATTCTTTTTCTTTGACAGCTTACCATCTGATAAAATTTTACGACTCTCTTCATATGTTCTTTCTTGGATTAATATTAATTTTCCACCACAATCACATTTATATTTGCTCATTTTTTATCCTCCATTCAATTGAATCTTTTGTTTTGAAGGGATTAACAACGTCTTATAATTAATTCAAATATACTTTTGCATTTCTTACATCTTAATCCTATCATTTCGCTAATATCTAATGGATCATTACTTAAAGCTTCATAAATCTGAACTGTGCCACAATTATCACAAATCCATTCTAATTTTATCATTCCAAACTACCTCTTTTTACCATTGACAGAACCAACCTTAGTATTACCTTCTCTAATCTTCACAATTGCCTGTTCTAACCAACTAATGTGATAAATCATACAATCACACTACTTATCGTATCCGACCTCTGAAATCGTTAAATTTAATAAATGAATCAATTGTCTGAAAAATTTTCTTTCATAATAATTCCCATCATTTTTGTCTCTGGCTAAAAAGAAAAATTCTTCAACATAGATATTTAGATATTCCATTGCTTTCTTAGCAGAAAATAAATCATATGCTTTTGACTCGTCATAATTGTATTGCTTTAGATTATTAGAGAATCTTAATTCTAGATAATTTTTTGTGAAATCTAAAAGTGGTTTATTTAGGGATGGAATACCAGATTCTAAATCAATATTATCATCTGATAATGTGTTTAGTAATAAATCTTTATAATTCAAGATAATCTCTCCTTCACTTACCCTTATTCCACATCTTAATTGCTTCCTCAATTCCTTTCCCTCTTAACCCCTGTTTCTGACAATTTGGACAGAATATGAAGAAAAATCCTGCTTCATTAGCATCTACAACTAAATTACTATTGCCACAATAGCAAGGTCTTGAAGGTTTGTTTAACATCTTTGCGAAATCACTATCATCGAATTTACTTTCTTCGCCATTGATTAAATAATTGATTGTAACACCAAAGAAATTACTGAGGATACTAATTTCACAGAATGGTATATCAGCATTGTCACCATTTTCATATTGAATTATTTTAGATATAGATATGTTTGTAAGTTCAGATAATTTTTCTTGAGTAAGATTTAACTTTTCTCTTTGCTCTTTGATGGTTTTTGCTAATAATTGTCCATTGTGTTTATACATTGTAATTCCTCCCTCATACTTTCCTCAATACCACTACACCTTCATTATCAATACTATCAAATTCATAAGTACCAATAATATCACCAAAATTCTTAATAAGAGCAACAGAACTAAAAGTCCTTCCAAAGCAATTCTTATGGATGATAGACAATTTTAATCCATTATCTTGTTTCTTAATATACAATAATTGTCTATCATCTGAAAATCCTATAATTACTCTATTTGATTCATTATGTCCCAATTTACTTACAATTCCTGGAGAAACATTAGATATTCTTTTGTGAATATAGATATAATTAGCATTGCGTGTATTTTGCCATTCGATACTTCTTTTCATTGGTTGTACTCCTAGTTGTTTGATAAACATGCTTAATAATATCAGTTCATTACACTCATATCAACAGTCAAACACAATTCTGGTATAATATTATTTCTTATGTGTTCAGAAGTAAGGACGCATTTTCTTTCATATTCGTCATCTGGAATATTAAAC